>Ga0307376_10000103_pt1 | contig 126182 bp, 126 predicted proteins | sample TR2MG_FD_202536 | JGI IMG/M metagenome (GOLD analysis project Ga0307376, IMG submission 202536) | Soil microbial communities from Risofladan, Vaasa, Finland - TR-2 | ecosystem: Environmental > Terrestrial > Soil > Coastal area > Acid sulfate soil | place: Finland: Risofladan, Vaasa...
TAGCGGAAAATGAACCGGTTTTCTGCGGCATCGAGCGCATCGCGATAGGTGATCTGCTGCGTGAATGGAATGATCTCGACGCGGCTTTCCAGCACATCAACGAAGGCGTGCGCCTGGCCGAGTCGGGAGGGGATTTTGTGTTTATGCGGGATGGCTACATCGCCCGCGCGCGGCTCGAACAGGCCAGGGGGAACCTGGACAACACGCTGACCTTCGTGCACAAGGCGGGGCAAATCGTGCGCCGCCACCGGCCTTCCTGGGACACAGCGCTGGTAGAAGCATGGCGAGCACGACTGTGGATCGCACAGGGGAACCTGGCAGATGCTGTGCACTGGGCACAAACGGGCGGCTTGAGCACTAGCGGACCGCTGACTCCTCTGACAGAGTTCGGACATTTGACGCTGGTGCGGCTGCTACTGGCCCAAGGTAGACTGGATGAGGCCAGGCAACTGTTGGTGCATCTTCTGCAGTCCGCTGAGCCTGCCGGGAGAATGGGACGCGTGATCGAGATCCTGGTACTGCAAGCCCTGGCTATGGGGACAAGTGGCGACCTCGTGCAGGCGCTGGCGGCGCTCAAACGTGCCCTATCCCTGGCCGAGCCGGAGGGCTACGTCCGCACGTTCGTTGACGAAGGCGCGCCGATGGCGGAGTTACTGCTGTTGGGCATGGAACGCAGGGCGTGGAACGAGCCTCACCTGGCAGCGTATGCGGGCAGATTACTTGATTTCGGATTTGGAATTGCGGATTTCGGAATGAAGGTGGAGCAATCCGCAATCCGCAATCTGCAATCCGAAATCATCGAGCCGCTCAGCGAGCGGGAACTCGAGGTCCTCCAACTGGTCGCCGATGGCGCATCCAATCGCGAGATCGCCCAGGAACTGGTGATCGCCGAAAGCACGGTCAGGACACACCTGCGCAACATCTACGGCAAATTGCAGGTGGGCAGCCGCACCCAGGCCGTGGCCCGGGCCCGGGCACTGCGCCTGCTGCCCTAACCTCTCGCCACCGCAGGTTGCCAAGTCCGGCGGAACCGCTATAATTGGGCCACACGTGAGGCAGACCGGGAGGTCTGCCATTTTGTAAATGGAGGAGACCGAGATGGTGCAATACGATGCGCCCATCAACGCCAACGATGCCAGTTTTGAGAAAATGGTGCTGCAGGCCTCCTTGCCGGTCGTCGCCGTCTTCTGGTCGGCGCAGGAGACGCCCCGCGAGCAACTCAACCGGGTGCTGGAGGAGATCGCCGGTGAATACGTGGGCCAGGCCCTGGTGGTCAAATTGGACGTGGCCGACGCGCCCCAGGCCCAGGCTCAGCACGAGGTGGACTCGCTGCCGCAGTTCCTGTTCTTCCGCCAGGGCAAGTTGATCGCGCGGGCCAGGGGTTTGCCGCGGGCGGAGATGCTGCGCCCGTGGGTCGAGTTCCTGCTAGGGCGAGGTCCCAGGCCGGTGCCAACAAAGCCGCCTGAGCCGGAAACGTCTGCCGACGATGGACATCCGCTCACCGTGACCGACGCCGACTTTGAGCGGGTAGTGCTGGCAGCGCAGGTGCCGGTGCTGGTAGACTTTTGGGCCACCTGGTGTATGCCATGCCGGATGGTGGCACCGGCGGTCGAAAAACTGGCCCAGGAGTTCGCCGGGCGGGCTCTGGTTGCCAAACTGGACGTGGACGGCAACCCGATAACTGCACAGCGGTATGGGGTGCAGAGTATCCCGACGCTGATCTATTTCCACAGCGGGCAAGAAGTGGATCGTGCCGTCGGGGTGCAGCGAGAAGAGGTCCTACGTGGGAAACTGGAGGCCATCCTGTGATCGAATTCTTACGAGCGAATTGGCTGAGCCTGGCCATCCTGGCCGGTATTCTGGTCGTATTCGTCGTGTTCCGCAACCGGGCCACACGCATCAGCGGGCTGGACCAGGTACTGGGGCAAGGACAGCCGGTGATCGTGGAGGTGTTCAGCAACGCCTGAACGCCCTGCCTGATGGCCAAGCCCATCGTGGATGGGCTGGAGCGCGAACTGGAAGGGCAGGCCCAGGTGGTGCGGCTGAGCATTCTCAGTGGGCTGGGGCGAGAAATGGCGCGCCGCTACAGCATCAGGGGGGTGCCCACGTTCCTCATCTTCGACGGCCAGGGCAACCTGATCGAGCGGCAGGTGGGCTTCCCCGACCGGGGCAAAATCAAGTCCCTCGTCGCCGCCCGCTGATCGCTCTGCGTGACGCACCTGAGAAGCGCCCAGAGTACACCACCATTCTGGGCGCTTCTTTGTCATCTTACGCAGCAGAGGAGCATGTGCAGTGCCGGAAGCCAGGGTTTCGCCGGGGACCGTCACCCTGATGGGATCGGGGGAGATGGCGGCCTCCATGGGCAAAGTGCATCGTGCCGTGATGTCCAGGATCGCCGGGCCGGTGCAGGCGGTCTTCCTGGACACACCGGCCGGCTTCGAACTCAACGCCGACAGTATCTCGGTCCGGGCCGTCGAGTATTTCAAGCAAAACCTGAACCTTGATCTGGCGGTCGCTTCTTTCAGGGCGGCGGCCCGCGCCACGCCGGACGAGGTGGAATCCGTGCTGTGCAAACTCCAGCCGGCCAACTACATTTTCGCCGGCCCCGGCAGCCCGACCTACGCCATCCGCAACTGGCAAGGCACGGCGGTGCGGCAGGGGATGGTCCAGCGGCTGGCGACCGGCGCACACCTGGTCCTGGCCAGCGCCGCGGCCATCGCCACGGGGCGTTATGCGCTGCCGGTGTACGAAATCTACAAGGTCGGGGAAGAGCCCCACTGGGTGGAAGGGCTAGACCTGCTGGGACCTTATGGGATGGAACTGGCGATCGTGCCCCACTGGAACAACGCCGAGGGTGGAACCTACGACACGCGCTTCTGCTTCATGGGCGAGCCCCGCATGAGGCTGCTGGAGCAGGATTTGCCTGCTTCCACCACCATCCTGGGGATAGACGAGTACACGGCCTGCATCGTGGACCTGGGGAGCCGCATCTGCCAGGTCATGGGAGCCGGCCAGGTCACCGTTCGACACAAGGGGAGTGAGACGACGCATCCCGCCGGCAGCCAATTCGACCTGGGCCTGCTGAAAAGGAGCGGACCGGACAGGGAGACAGGGAGACAAGGAGACAAGGAGACAAGGGGACAGGGAGACAAGGAGACAAGGGGACAAGGAGACAAGGAGACAAGGGGACAGGGAGGCAAGGCGATAGGGGAAGAAGCGGCGGGGGAGCCACCGGCCGGGTGGAGCGACTGGCCGGAATGCCCAGACGACGAAGCGGATGCCGTGCATCCGGCGGCAGACGCGGCCCCCTTCGTCGAAGTCCTCGTCCAGGTGCGGACGCACCTGCGCGCTGCCAAACAATGGCCGCTGGCGGACGAGATCCGCCAGCGGCTGTCCGAGTTGGGAATTGTGCTCGAGGATGGCCCTACGGAGACAACCTGGAGACAGGCCTGAGGTGCGTGGCGAGATTCCTCGTCGCTGCGCTCCTCGGAATGACAGCGCCCCTTGTCATTCCGAGCGCAGCGAGGAATCTCCGCCGTTGGCGCGTGTGCTGGCCTGCTATGACCTGGGCGAGTTGAAGGCCGCCCACCGCATCGAGCGCGGCTTCGTCAACGAAAACTGGCTCGTGGAGACCACCCGGGGTCGTTACTTCCTGAAACGCCGCCACCCCCACCTGCAACAGCCCCCCGCACCAGTCGTAGCGTTAGCCGTCATCCGTGCCCAACACGCCCTGATGGCGCGGCTCCGGCAGAGCGGGTTTCCTGCCCCGGCAGTCGTGCCCACCGTCAACGGCGAGACCCTGCACGTGGCAGGTGGCGAGTGCTACGAGATCCAGGAGTACATCGCAGGGGAGCCCTACGACCATACCAGGCCGGCACACCTGGCAGAGGCGGCCGTGACGCTAGGCCGCTACCACGCCTGCGTCCAGGGCTTCGCCCCCCGTGCCCTGCGCGACCTGGGGGAACTGTACACCCCGGCGATCTTGGGCACCAACCTGAACGGGCTGACTCGCGCCTGGGGCTTCGCACAGGACCCTGACCTGGTGCCAGTGGTCCGGCAGTTGGAGGCCCACGCGGCCGACCTGGCAGCCCGCTTCGCCCAGCACGGTGTGCTGCCCCACGCGATCATCCACGGCGACTATTACGCGGGCAACCTGTTGTTCGAGGGCGACCGCATCGTCGGCGTCGTGGATTATGACAAGGCGCGCTGGCAGGCGCGCGTGGTCGAGTTGGCCGAGGCACTCATTTACTTTGCCTCGCCCCGGCCAGGCCACCTGCGGCACCTGGTCTACCCCGGTTTTCTGCAGTGGGAGCCGTTCACTTGCTTCTTGCGCCACTATGCCCGCGCCATTGTCCCCGAGGATGGCGAGATGCACGCCCTGCCGGACTATATCCGCTGCATCTGGCTCTCTATCTCGCTCCAGCGGTTGTGGGAAAAGGGGGCGCGCCCGGCCTGGGCCTGTGAGGCACTGCACGAGGTGCTGGCGTTGGGCGATTGGGCACGAGCCAACACGCGGCGGATGATCGAGGCGGGCCTTGGAGCGGTGCGCGAACACCCGCCTGCATTCGGCTAGCCACCTGGCGAAACACGCCAAGACTGCAAGCGAAAGGAGCATCCATGATCAAAGCCGTCATCTTTGACTTCGGGCGCGTTATCTCAGCCCAGAAGCCCTCCTCCCTCTTTCGCAGCTACGAGGAGGACCTGGGGCTGGCGCCCGGCAGGCTCAACCGCGTTATGTTCGGCAGCCCCACCTGGCAGGAGGTGCTGGTCGGCCACAAAACGTTCGACCAGTACTGGCGCGAGATCGGTCCTGCGCTGGGGCTGCACACGCCTGAGGAAATCGAGGCCTTCCGCCGCCGCTACGCGGGCGACGAGGCAATCAACGACGGTGTGCTGGACCTGATCCGCCGCCTGCACGGCCGCTACAAACTGGCCGTCCTCTCCAATGCACCGCCGGGGCTGGTCCATTGGCTGGCCGACTTGGGCATGCTCGACCTGTTCGACGTGGTCTTCTGTTCGGGAGACGAGGGCGTGGTCAAGCCCGAGCCGGCCGCCTTCGAGCTGACGCTGGCACGGCTGGGCGTGGCGCCCGAGGAAGCGGTCTTCGTTGACGACACCACCGGCCACGTGGAGGCTGCCCGGTCGCTGGGGCTGTACGGGATCCACTTTACGACCACCGAGGCATTGGCGCGTGAATTGGAGGACCTGCTCGCCTCACAGGGCAGGGGCGTCAGTAGTAGAACAGATCGGTGAGCACGGCCCCCGTCGGGGAGACCTCCAGCCCCTCCAGCTCGAGCAAGGCCCGCTTCATCTCCAGGCCCCCCTGGAACCCACCCAGGTGGCCATCCGAGCGGACCGCCCGGTGACAGGGAATGACGATGGGAAAGGGGTTGTGCGCCAGCGCGCCGCCGGCGGCCCTGGCGCCACCTGGCACGCCGACGTGCCTGGCCAGCCTGCCGTAGGTGGTCACCCAGCCGCGCGGGACCTGGAATTCGGCCAGCAGGACCCGGTGCTGAAACTCAGCACGTTGCTCCAGCGCCAGGAGGCCCAGTTCAAAGCCGACCGGTTCTCCGCCCAGGAAGCGCTGCATGCGTTCGCGGAGATCGTCCACCGCCGGGCACGAGCGGGGGCCGGCGCCGGGAAAGGTCGCCTGGACCAGGTGCTGCGCCGGGACCTGCGTGCTAGGGAGCAGGATACGGCGTACCCTCGGCCCCGCCTCGGTTTCCTGCCACACGATGCCCAGCGTGCCGAATGCAGAAGATACGAGCACGTACGAGAAAGGACTCAAATCTCACCTACCCTCGGTTTACTTTATGCAACTGGCGGAACTCGTCCTCCAGGATGCTCATCATCACGAAATCGTGAAAGACGTGGTCATAGTAATAGCCGTCCCGCTGGAGGCCCTCTCTCTTAAAACCCACCTTCTCGTAGAAGCGGAGCGCCCGCTCGTTGAACCCGACCACCCCCACCGAGACGCGGTGGAAGCCCAGGTAGCCGAAGGCATAATCGAGCAGCAGCAGGATGGCCTCGGTGCCGTATCCCTTCCCCCACGCCCCCTTGTCCCCGATGATGATGCTCAGGTCGGTGTTCCGCCAGGGGTGAAACATCCGCAACAGGCCCGCCTCTCCAATCACGCGGTCGTTCTCCTTGAGGACGACGACGAACCAGACCCGTTCCTTGTCCTGGCGCACCCGCTCCAGGAATTCGTCCGCGCCGGCCTTGCTCATGGGCAGCGCCTCACCGGTCAAGCGCCTGACATCGGGGTCATTCGCCCACTGGCGGATGAAGGGCAGATCCTCTGGCTCAATCGGCCTCAGGTAGACACGCTCCCCGACCAGGAACTGGACACGGTCACCAGGTTTCTCTTGCTCTGTCGTTGCCACACAAACCTCCGAAACTGAGAACGCAGGAGAACGTCACGTTACAAACGTGACCTACACCCCTCTGTCAACCTCCAGGGGGGTCTCCCATGAAATGGCACTAATGGCACTAGTGGCACATGGCGCCGGCCATCATTTCCAGTTGACCAGAATGGACTCACGCTGAAACAGGCGCACCGCCCCTCTCAACGTCACCGCGTCCAGGGCCACAATCGCCGCGGCGACCAGGACCAGCAAGAGCGGCGTGAACACCGCCAGGCCCACCAGTTGCACGACGACCAGGCCCAGGATCGGCAGGACGATGACCACGGCCAGGTTTTGGGCGCTCTTGGCGTCCCTGGCCCTCGACGAGGCAATCACGCCCAGCAGGAAACTCAGCACGGTGACCCCCGGGACGAGCAGGAGCAGGGAAATGAACCACGACGAAGTCAATACGAAGCGCAGCAGGTGGGACGATCCGAGTAGCACGACGCCGATCAGAAACAACCCGGCGCAGACCCACGACATCACGATGGCGGGGACGGCGCCGGCCAGCGCCTTGCCGAGCAAGAGTTCCCACGTGCGCACGGGCGTCGCCAGCAGCGGTTCGAGCGTGCGCGTCTGCTTTTCTTCGACGATGCCAAACGTGGCGAAACTGTTGGCGATCATGACCGGGATGAGCAGGAGATAGACGGGGAACTGGAGGTAGAAGAACACCTGGAACTGGTCGAGGGTCGAGAGGCTCGACATCGCAGGCATGAGCGCCTCGAACTTGTGCACCCCCACCTGGAGAACCGTGTTCACCAGGGCATCTGCGCCAGCAAACCTGAGCACCAGGTAGATGTAGAGCAAGGCCTGGCCGGTGATCAGCAGGGGCAGCAGCGTCACCAGGAGCGCGGAGTTGGCGCTGCGGAACGTGGTCTCCCATTCCTTGACGACGACGTTTTGGATGCGTTTCCAGATCATAGTGTTGTCTCCTGCCGCCACCCATCTATTGGACACGGATACACACGGATGCAACGGGTTTTCACGGATCGAAGGGAGATGGGCTGTCCTTCTGAGCGTCAGCGAAGAATCTCCCCCAGCACGATGCAAAGACTCCTCACTCCGTTCAGGGTGACGCGCCCGTCGCTTGTTCCTCCCGGAGCAGTGTAAGATAGACTTCTTCGAGGGAATGCTTCTTCTCAAATACGCTCTGGACCCTGCCGCCCGCCCCGACGATGCACTCGACCAGCGCCGGGCGGTTGCGGTCGAAATCGGTCAGTTCGACCGCCAGCGTGGCCCCATCCTGCTCGACACGCCGCACGAAATCGAGAGCGCGCACCGCCTCCACGATGCGTGGGTCGAGCGCTTCCAGTTCGACGACTACCTGGCGCTGGAACAGGCGGCTGCGTAGATTGGCCGGGGTGTCCAGGGCAATCAAGCGCGTGCGGAAGACGGCGATGCGATGGCACAGCGATTCGGCCTCCTCCAGGTTGTGCGTGCAGAGGAAGATCGTGCGCCCCTCCTCCTTCAGCCGGACGATCAGTTGGCGCACCTCGCGGGCCGCTTCGGGGTCGAGCCCGGCCGTCGGCTCGTCCAGGAAGAGCACCTGCGGCTCGTGGAGCAGGGCCCTGGCCAGGGCGAGCCGCTGCTTCATGCCCCTGGAGAATTCGCCGACCGGATCATCCCGGCGTTCCCACAAGCCCATGGCCTGGAGGTACCTGTCCGCCTGGGCGTCGGCGTCCACGCCCGGGTAGAAGCGGGCGAAGAACTGCAAGTTGCGCCTGGCGCTGAGGCGCTCGTAGAAGCCGGGGGTTTCGGTGAGCAGGCCGATGACCTCGTGGAGGCGCTCGACGTCCTGGTCGCAGCGCATACCGGCGACGGTCGCCTGCCCCCCGGTAGGGGCGATCATGCCGGACAGCATGCGCACGGTGGTGGTCTTGCCGGCCCCGTTGGGGCCGAGGAAGCCCAGCACTTGGCCCTGCTCGACCTGGAGTGACAGGTCCTCGACCGCCACCAGGGGGCCGAAGGACTTGGTGAGGCCTGAAGTTTCAATGACGATAGCCATCAGTCTGCACCCCCCGTTAGCGATGGATTATATCCCTAAACAGCGAGAAGACCAAACCATCATGGACAAAACGGGGTAGCCCATCCCGTCAACAGATGCGCGGGAGTTGTTCGCCGGCCAGCATGTCCACGATGCGGCGAGCGCCCAGGGGGGTGCGCAGTACGACGCGGCCGGGGTGCTCCGCCGTCACCTGCCCGATGACGGCGGCCTCCCGGCCATACTCGTGGGCACGCATGCGCGCGAGTACCGCGCCGGCCACTGCAGGGGCGACGAAGGCCACCAACTTGCCCTCGTTGGCGACGTAGAGTGGGTCGAGGCCCAGCAATTCGCAAGCCGCCCGCACCGCGTCCCGCACGGGGATGGCGCGCTCCTCGATCTCGATCCCTACCCCCGCCTGGCCGGCGATTTCGTTGAGGACCGTGGCTAGGCCGCCGCGCGTGGGGTCGCGCAGGCAGTGGAGTAAGCCGCCTGGCGCAGCAGTGACCTTACCCCCGCCGAGGGCGGGGGCTTCGGGGGCGGAGGGTTCGGTTTCGGGCAAGTCTCCCACTGTGTGGGGGGTCTGTGACTGCCCGCCCAGGCCCAGGGCGTCGAACATGGCCCCTACCAGCCCATGCAGCGGCGCGCAGTCGCTCACCAGGGGCGAGTCAAAACGCAGCCCCTCCCGCTGGCTCATGATCGTCATGCCGTGATCGCCGATGGTGCCGCTGAGGATGACGACGTCGCCGGGCCGCACCCGCTCCGCGCCGATCTCTACGCCTGCGGGCACCACGCCGATACCTGCGGTGTTGATGAACAGGCAGTCGGCCTTGCCACGGTCCACGACCTTCGTGTCCCCGGTTACGACCGGCACCCCCACCGCCCGGGCCGTCTCCGCCATGGAAGCGACCACCCGCTCCAGGTCGGCCAGCGGCAGCCCCTCTTCGAGGATAAAGCCCGCACTGAGGCACAGCGGCACCGCCCCACTCATACTTAAGTCGTTGACCGTGCCGCACACGGCCAATTTGCCAATGTCGCCGCCGGGGAAAAAGAGCGGGCTGACCACGTAGGAGTCGGTGGTGAAGGCGAGCTTCAGGTTCGAGGCCCCCGGTTGCAGGCCGGGCAGGCCCGCAACCGGGAACGGGAGGCCCGAGACTTCGAGCACCGCCGCATCGCCCAGTTGCGCCAGCAGCGGGTTGTTTAAGTATCTCAGGAACAGCCGCTCGACCAGTTCGTGGCTGAGGCGGCCGCCAGAGCCGTGGGCGAGCAGGATGCAATCAGACATCGGCCTCACCGTACTGGTACCACGCGGCGCAGGCTCCCTCGGCCGAGACCATGCAGGGGCCAATGGGATCGGCCGGGGTACAGAGGCGGCGAAACAGCGGGCAGTCCGGCGGCTCCACGGTGCCTCGCAGCACGTCGCCGCAGCGACAACCACGGGGTTCATAGGCCGGGCCAGGCTCCACGGGGAAGACGAGCGCGGCGTCGAAGCGGGCGTACTTCCGCCGCAACACCAACCCGCTGGCGGGTACGCGGCCCAGCCCGCGCCACTCTGCGTCGCTCACCTCGAACACACGGTCCATGACGGCCAGCGCCGCGCGGTTGCCCTGCGGGCGAACGCTGCGGGAGTAGGCGTTGACCACCGCCGGCCGGCCGGTCTCGGCCATCTCTACCAGGGCGGCGACGGCCTGCAGGATGTCCAGCGGTTCGAAGCCGGCCACGGCGCATGGAATGGCGTAATCGCGCGGGAGGAACTCCCAGGCCGCACTGCCGATGACGGCCGTCACGTGGCCGGGGCCGATGATGCCTGCCAGCCGCCCCCCCCCTGCCCCCCCTATAGGGGGGGAATAGGGGGGGTAGGCGTCGAGGATGGCGCGGGTGGCGGGCGGGGTCAATTTGTGCAGCGAGAGGACGTAAAAGTTGGGCAGGCCCTCCGCCTCCGCCTGCAGCACCGAGGCCGCCACCGTCGGCGCGGTGGTCTCGAAGCCGACGCCCAGAAAGACCACCGCCCGGTCGGGATGGTCACGGGCGATCTGCAACGCATCCAGCGTGGAGTAGACGATGCGCACGTCGGCTCCGGCGGCCCTGGCCGCCTGCAAGGAACCGTGGCTCCCCGGCACCCTGAGCATGTCGCCGAAGGTGGCCAGGGTCACGCCGGGCAACCCGGCCAGGGCGATGGCGCGGTCCAGGTCGGCGCTGGCGGTGACACAGACGGGGCAGCCGGGGCCGGAGCGCAGTTGGACCGTGGGGGGGAGCAAGTGGCGCAGGCCGTGGCGGAAGATGGCGTGGGTGTGGCCGCCGCAGAACTCCATAAAGCGCACGGGCTGTTTGGAGCGCGCGCGGATACTCGCCAGCAGTTCATGCGCCAACTGTGGGTCGCGGAACTCGTCCAGGTACTTCATGACGCAGCCTCCTGCGGCAATCTAATCTGCTTAACGCAGAGGCGCAGAGACGCAAAGACGCAAGGATGATACCAAACACAGGACAATGCTGGCCAATGCCAACCGGATGTACTCACGGATGTACTCATCCGCCTCATCCGCTGTACTCGGCGGGCTGAAACTCGGCCAACTCTCGCAGCAAACGGAGCGTCTCCTGCGCCTCTTGCTCGTCCACTATGCTGATGGCGAAGCCGGTGTGCACCAGCACGTAATCGCCCACCTGCGCCTCAGGCGTGAGCATCAGGCTGATGGTGCGGGCCACCCCGCCAACCTCGGCCCGGGCCATCAGCCCTTCAACGGATGTAATCAACGCCGGTATGGCCAGACACATACTTACTTACTCCCTTGTTCCACCGTGAAATGGGCGATCACCGCCTGCCCCAGCGAGATGCCCCCATCGTTGCAGGGCACCTGCCGGTGCAGTAGGACCTCCAGGCCCGCCGCTTCCAGGCGTGGCACGGCCAGCGCCAGCAGCAGCCGGTTCTGGAAGCAGCCGCCGCTCAGCGCCACCGTCCGCAATCCCGTCTCCTGAGCGATCCGCTCGCACACGGCCCCTATGATCTCCGCCACGGTGAGGTGGAAGCGATAGGCCATCTCCTCGACGGCAGCCCCACTTTGTCGGTCGGCGAGCAGGGCCTCGAACAGCGGGCGGAGGCGGATCACGAGGCCGTCGTGGGCGGATTCCACGTCAAATGGGTAGGTGGTGTCGGAGAGTGGAGAATGGAGAATGGAGAATGGAGAATGGAGGTTGGAGGTTGCGATTTGCGATTTGCCATTTGCCATTTGCCATTGGGGGTTCAGAGCTGCCATTTCGAGTTCTATGGCTGCCTGGCCCTCGTAGGTGATGCGTTCACAGATGCCCAGCAGGGCCGAGACGGCGTCGAACAGGCGGCCGCCGGCCGAGGTCAGCGGGCAGTTGAGGCGCTGGTCTATCTGCTGCTGGATGATGCGAAATTCCTGCTCGCTTATGCCAGTATCGGGTACGAAATGCGGCTGGAGGCCCGGCTTCAGCCGGGAAGTCCCCGCTGAAGCGGGGCGTCCGCCACCTTCCCGGGAAATCCCCGCTGAAGCGGGGCGTCCGCCACTCTCTGCACCCCATCCTGAGCTGGCTAAAAAGGAAAAGGGGGGCAGGTGACCGGTGAGGGCGTAGAGGTAGCCGATGGCCAGGCGGTAGGGGTTGCGGATGGCTGCCTCGCCGCCGGGCATGGGCAGGTATTCCAGGTGGGCCGCGCGCCGGAAGCCGTGGTAGCCGGCCACCAGGAACTCGCCGCCCCACACGTGGCCGTCGCCCAGGTGTACTCCACCCACCCCGTACCCGGTCCCATCCCAGGCCACGCCGATGACGGGGCCAGTATCGGGGGGCCAGCCGTTGTCGGCCAGGCAACTGGCGATGTGGGCGTGGTGGTGCTGAATGGGGAATGCGGATTGCGGATTGCGGATTGCGGATTGGAGGTTGGAAGTTGGAGGTTGGAGGCTGGAGATTGGAGATTGGAGATTTGCTGATTTGCTGATTTGCTGATTTGCGATTTGCGATTTGGCATATCTCGTTGCCAGGTAGTCGGGGTGCAGGTCGTGGGCGATGATGGTGGGATCGAGGCGGAAGAGGCGCTTGTAGAGTTCGACGGTGGCCTCGAAATGTTCCAGGGTCTCCAGGTTCTCCATGTCGCCGATGTGCTGGCTGAGGAAGGCGTATTCGTCCCGGGTGAGGCAGAAAGTGTTCTTGAGTTCCGCCCCGCAGGCCAGGATCTGCCCGACCCGGAACGGGAGTTTCACAGGGAAGGGGGCGTAGCCACGCGCGCGGCGGATCGGCTGAGGGAGGGCTACGGAACACGTGCTGCGTGTTGCGTGTTGCGTGTTGCGTAAAGCCTGTGGCACAAACCAGACGCTGTCGTCGTAGCGGGCGTAGATGTCGCGGTCGTGCAGCAGGAAGTAATCGGCCAGGTGGGCCAGGCGGCGCAAGGCCTCGTCGTTGTCGCGGGCGATGGGTTCCTCGGACAGGTTGCCGCTGGTCATAACCAGCGGCCGGCCCACGTCCCGCAGCAGCACGTGGTGCAGCGGGGTGTAGGGGAGCATGACCCCCAGGTAGTGGTTGCGCGGGGCCACCAGCCGGCAGACGTCCGACTCCGGCTTCCACGGCAGCAGCACGATGGGGCATTGGGAGGAGGTCAACAGCCGTTCTTCTTCCTCCGAGACCCAGCAGTGATGCTTGACCTCGTCGAGTGTGATCATCATGACCGCCAATGGCTTGGCCGGACGACCCTTGCGCTCCCGCAGGGTGCGCACGGCCGGTTCGCCGGTGGCGTCGCAGGCCAGGTGGAAGCCGCCCAGCCCCTTGATGGCCAGGATCTGGCCCGCCAGGAGCAGGTCCCGCGCCTGCGCCAGCACGCGGTCGTGGTCAGCGTGAGCCTCATCGCCGGCACCGGCGTGAGCCTCTTTCTCTACCAGCGGACGCCCCGCCGCGTCGGCCAGCCAGATATGCGGACCGCAGACCGGGCAGGCGTTGGGCTGGGCGTGAAAGCGCCGGTCGAGCGGGTCGTCGTACTCGGCCTGACACTGCGGGCACATGACGAAATCCCGCATGGTCGTCAGGGGACGATCGTAAGGAACGTCGGCGATGATGGTGAAGCGCGGTCCGCAGTTGGTACAGTTGGTGAAGGGGTAACGGTAGCGGCGGTCGGCCGGGTCCAGCAACTCGCGCAGGCAGTCGGGGCAGGTGGCGATGTCGGGGGAGATCAGTGGGTAGCGCCCCTCCGCGGCCACGCTGCGGCGGATCTCGAAGGTCGTGCCGCCAACCGGCGGTACGCCGGCCACCTCGATGCCCTCGATGCGCGCCAGCGGTGGGGCCTTGGCCTCCAGGTCACGTATGAACGTTTCCAGCGCGGCCGGCGGGCCTTCGACTTCGATCTCCACGCCACCGGAATGGTTGAGCACCCAGCCGGCCAGGCCACATTCGTGGGCCAGCCGGTAGACGAAGGGGCGGAAGCCCACCCCCTGCACGACGCCGCACACACTAATGGCTTTCCTCATCACTCCGACCGACACGTCTCCATCTACCACTTCAATTCCCGATTATAACTGCAAACCACCGGCAAGCCAACCTCCGCCGACTACCCTCGAATCGGGTATATGTGCCACGATAGTACTGACTGCCAATGATGAAAGTGTCCCAGGCGGCCGAGACCGTGCGCCTGGTGAACGTGCTCAGCGAGCACGTGGTCTAGTCCATCCAGCGGCTGTTGCTCGAGTAGGAAGACGGTGCGGGTGAGGCTGCGGTGACGCGATCACTCGCTGCCGCTTGCTGAAGGCCAAAAAGTATGCTATATTATGCTACGAAACTAACTCCTGAAAGGTATGTTTCGTGACAAGAAGTATAACGGAATTGGGACCCAAAGAAGCGGAATTTCTCTCCCGGATGGCCGGGGAGGGACAGACCATTTTTACCGCCGAACAGGCGCGGCGCTTCTGGGGTGATGCGGCCTATACGATCAACGTCCTGGGGCGGCTGGAAAACAAAGGCTGGCTGCGCCGCCTGGAACGCGGCACCTATTTGATCATCCCCCTCGAAGCAGGCCCAAGTCGCGACTGGTCGGAGAGCGCACTGGTGATCGCTCCGTACCTGATCGAGCCGGCAGCAGTAGCCTACTGGTCGGCATTGCATTACTGGACCATGACCGAGCATATCTCCCGTACCGTTTTTGTCCAGTCCATCCATCGCAAGCATCACTCCCAGGTGGAGGTGCTGGGTATCCCCTTCCGCTTCGTCACCGTCGTCGAGGACAAGTTCTTCGGTGTAGCCAAACGCACGCTCGACGGCAAGTCGTTCTACGTCACCGACCGGGAGAAGACGCTGCTGGACACCGCCGACCGCCCAGACCTGAGCGGCGGCATCGGCCAACTGGCGTGGGCATTGCGCACAGCCTGGACCGACGTGGACTGGCCACGCCTGGACGACTACCTGGCCCGCTGGGGAACAGGCAGCCTGATCAAACGGCTTGGCTACCTGATCGAGACGTTGGCTTTGCCGCTTCCCGACCGGGAGGAGCGCCTGGCCCGCTGGCGCCGTTCACTCTCTTCCGGCATCGTGCTCCTCGAACCCAGGAGTGGCCGCACGGGCTACGTCGTGACGCGCTGGCGGCTGCGCGTCAACGTAGAGGAAATCTGGCGGACTGGAGAGACCAGGCGATGATCGGCGAAGCAGAACTGCGGCGTTGGGCAGCGCGTTGGAGTGTGGACCCGATGGTGGTGGACCTGGACTACAGCCTGGGTTGGTTCATCGCCGCACTGTACAGTGTGGACGAGGCCGCCACCCATTTATGCTTCAAGGGTGGCACGTGCCTGCGCAAGTGCTACTTTGCCGACTACCGCTTCTCCGAAGACCTGGATTTCACGGCCACGGCTTACCTGGGTCCAGACCGGCTGCTGAAGTGGATCGAGCAGGCTACCCGTTGGGCCGCAGAAGCGAACGGGCCGGACTATCGCGCCTCCCCACCGCGCCTGGAGATCATCCAGGATGAGTATGGGAGCGAGACCTACCAGGTGCGGGTTTACTACCGCGGTCCGCTGCGCTGGGGCGGAGACCCGCGCGCGATCCGCCTCGACGTGACGCGCGAGGAAAAGATGGTGCTCCCTCCAGCAGTCTGTCGCCTCATCCATCCCTATTCCGACGAACCGGCACTCGCTCAGGTCGAGATCACCTGCTACGGGCTGGCCGAAGTGTTGGCCGAGAAGGTACGGGCCATCGGCAGGCAGCGGCGCTTTGTCATCTCTCGCGACGTCTACGACATCTACCACCTGGTCCACTCTGGCGTGACGGCCGCCGACGTGATACCCTTGCTACCTGCCAAGTTCACCACGCGGGGCCTGAACCTGGATGCCCTGGACCTTGAACACATCGTGGCCCGGCGCGTTGCCTTCGAAGACGACTGGAAGCGGCGTCTCAGTTACCTGGTCCGGGATGCGAGCGCCGTGACCTTTGACGCTGCCTGGGAGGCGACTATTGGCGTGCTGCGGCAGGTTGAAGAAAGCCTGACAACACCCGCCTCAACCGGCCGGGAATCACGGTGACCTCAAGAACGGAGCCAAAGTCATTGCGAACGGGTGCACTCACCCGCGTTGACTTTGGCTCCGTCTGCTCTACGGGTGTACTCACCCGCGACTGCTACGCCAGCGGCTGCTTTTTCTCAGCGCGGCTGCCGTAGACCCACCAGTAGATGAAGCCGACGAAGAAGGCCCCGCCGATGATGTTCCCCAGCGTCACCGGCACCAGGTTCGTGATGAAGAACTGCCCCCACGTCACCTGCGCACCGTAGAAGATGCCCAATGGGATGAAGAACATGTTGGCGATACTGTGCTCCAGGCCGAGCGTGACGAAGGCCATGATGGGCCACCAGATACCCCAGATCTTGCCGTTGATGTCGTCCGACGAAATGCCCATCCAGACTGCCAGGCACACCAGCCAGTTGCAGCCGATGCCCTTGAGGAACAACGGCAGGAACCCCTGGGTCACTTTGCCTGTAGCGATGTCCTGTACCGCCTTCAGATAGGGCTCCTTGGCAAAGATGCCGGTCAGGTAGGCCAGGAAGAAGGCCACGAAGATGGAGCCCGCCAGGTTGCCGACGTAGGCCAGCACCCAGTTGCGGGCCAGCCCACTCCAGCGCGCCTTGCCCGACAGCACGGCGGGGATGACGCAGGCCGTGTTGCCGGTGAACAGTTCCGCCCCGGCAATCACGACCAACATCAGGCCGACCGGGAAGACGCCGCCGAACAGGAGCTTGCTGATGCCGACGCCGAGCGTCTCGGTGTTGACGCCCTTGCCGACGATGATGGCCAGGAAGCCTCCGAAGGCGATGAAGGCACCGGCCAGGAAGCCCAGGACAAGCAGCTTGTCCCACGACAGGTTGGCCTTGGTGCAACCGATACCCTCGACTGCACCGACCGTATCCTTGGGTGACTTGAATGACATGGCTGTATATCCTCCTTAAATAGATTTGGATTGATTTAGGTCGGCTGGTTCGATCTTAACCGCGCAGACCTTGTACTCGGGAATCTTGGCGACCGGGTCAACGGCGGCGTTGGTGAGTGCGTTGGCGGCAGCCTCAGCAAAGTGGAAGGGGATAAAGACGATGCCGGGCTTGATGCGCGAGGTGACCCGCACACCCAGTTCGATCTCCCCACGCCGGCTGGCCACCCGCACCCGCTTCCCGCCGTTCAGCCCGATGCGTGCAGCGTCGTCCGGATGTATCTCGACGTAGGCCTCCGGCACCTCCTGCTCCAGTTTCTCCGAGCGCCGCGTCATCGTGCCCGTATGCCAGTGGAACATCAGCCGCCCCGTCGTCAGGGTGAAGGGGTACTCTTCGTCGGGCAGTTCGGCCGGCTCCTTGAACTCGATGGCGTGGAAGAGGCCCTGGCCACGCGAGAACTTGTTCTTGTGCAGATAGGGTGTGCCGGGATGGTCTGGCGTGGGGCAGGGCCATTGCAGGAAGCCCAGTTCCTCCAACCGTTCGTAAGTCACGCCGCCGTAACTGGGCGTCAGTTGAGCCACTTCTGCCATCACATCCTTGGGCGACGCGAAGTCAAAGCCCTTGGCCCCCATGCACCTGGCCAACTCGCAGATGATCTCCCAGTCGGCCTTGGCATCACCCGGGGGATCAATCGCTTTCCGCACCCGCTGAACACGCCGGTCGGTGCCGGTGAAGGTGCCGTCTTTCTCGGCGAACGAGGCGCCCGGCAGCACCACGTGCGCCAATTCCGCCGTCTCGGAGAGGAAGATGTCCTGCACCACCAGGAACTCGGCCTGCTCCAGGCAGTGGCGGGCGTGGTTGAGGTCGGGATCGGCGACCATGGGGTTCTCACCCATAATGAACAGCCCGCGCACCTTCGGATGTTTGTTATCCGCGCCCTCCCCAACCGCGTTGACGACCTCCGTCACCGTCAGGCCGACCTTCATATCGGACGTGCTGCCCCAGGCTTTCTCGAACTTGTCGTGGGCGTCCTGCGAGGTGACCGGCTGGTAGCCGGGGTAGACGTTCGGCAGGCCACCCACGTCGCACGCCCCCTGGACGTTGTTCTGCCCGCGCAGCGGGTTCACACCGCCGCCGGCCACGCCCACGTTGCCCGTCAGCATGGCCAGGTTGGCACAACTCTTGACGTTGTCCACGCCGGTCGTGTGTTGCGTGATGCCCATGGCGTAGACGATGGCGGAGGGCCGGTTGGTCGCGTACATGCGCGCCGCCTCGCGCAGTTTGTCGGCCGGGATGCCGCTGATCTCCTCAACGCGCTCCGGCGTGTACTGCTCCACCACCGCCTTCATCCCCTCGTACCCCTCGGTACGCGCAGCGACGTAGGCCTGGTCTTGCAGCCCTTCGCTGATGATGACGTTCATCAGCCCGTTGAGCACGGCGACGTCGCTGCCCGGGCGGAAGGGCACGTAGAGGTCCGCCAGGCGGGCCATCTGGGTCTCACGCGGGTCAATCACGACCAGTTTGGCCCCCCGCTCCTCCCTGGCTTTCATGATGCGGCTGGCGATGAGCGGGTGCCCTTCGGACGTGTTGGAGCCCATGATGAGGAAGCAGTTCGTGTATATCTCGAACTCGGGGATCGAGTTCGTCATGGCGCCACTCCCAAACGCGGCGGCCAGACCGGCCACCGTGGGAGCGTGTCAGAGGCGGGCGCAGTGATCTACGTTATTGGTGCCGATCACTGCCCGGGCCCACTTTTGAACCAGATAGTTCTCCTCGTTGGTGCACTTGGCCGAACACAGGAAGGCCGTGCTGCCCGGGCCAGACTCGGCCTTGAACGTTCCCAGCCGCCCGGCGATGAGTGACAGCGCCTCATCCCAGGTGGCCTCGACCAACTTGCCGTCCTTGCGGACCAGTGGAGTGGTCAGCCGGTCGGGATGGTAGACGAACCCAGCGGCGTTCCAGCCCTTGATGCACAACTTGCCCTGGCTCACGTCGTTGGTCTTGGCCGGCCAGATGCCGGTGATGCGGCCATCGAGCACTTCGAGGTAGAGCCCGCAGCCGCAGCCGCAGTACACGCACGTCGTCAGTACATTCTTGTATTCCATATCGTCCTCGTCTCCTCGCTCCTACCCTAATGGCCGGCACTCGCGCGCAGCGGTGCGTCGGTCAGGGTGAGGGAAAGCGGCGGCTGCACCGCAATGTCGGCACCGGGGACGTAACCCAGCAGCGTCTCCATGTCCCGCCGCATCAGGTCGTAGAGCACCGTGAGCGGGATGTGAGCCGAACAGGTCAACTCGCACTGGCGGCAGGCGACGCAGCGGCTGGCCATGTGCATGGCGCGGATGAGGTGGAAGACCGGGAACGGCGGTGCCAGCACCCCCGGCTCTACCCAGGCCGCATCTTCCATCGCGCAGGCCTCGCAGAAGCACTCCGGGCAGATGTTCCGGCAACCATAGCACTTGATACACTTGACGAACTGCCCCTTCCAGAAGGCGCGCCGCTCGTCCAGCGACATGGCGTCGTACCTGGCCACCAGCGGATTGGCAGGGCCGGGCAGCGGAGGGGTCCCCACCACCAGTTGCTGCGGGTAGGGGGCCGCGCAGTAACACTCCTGCGCTTCTTCCGCTGTGCAAGCAAAGCCGATGATAGTCAACCGGTCGGGGTCAATCTGCTCGCGCTTGGCCATCTCGACGTAGGCACGCTCGTCACAGCCCCGCGCTACGACACCCAGCCGGACGTCCGGGAAGGTCTTGTGCAACTTGGAGACGACCGTCATCAACGGGTAGCGGGGCGTGATCTCCAACTCGGAGAGGTCATCCCCCTGGCGGAAGAGGTGGGGGGCCACGCCATCAGCCGCCTTGCGCAGGGCGACGACGCCGTCCAGGTCGTTCAACCGCTCGGCTACCACGTGGCGGATCTCTTCGATCATTCCGTCACCTCCTGCGAAAGCGGGCCCAACTCACGGATCTTGTCGGTGAACTCGGTCGTGACCTGCACGAAGCGCGGCGCTTCCGCAGCCGAGACCCAGGCCAGCCGCAGCCGGTCCGGGTTGATGCCGACGTAACCCAGCAGGTTGCGCAAGAGCGGGATGCGCTTGGCCGTGCGGTGGTTGCCGCTAGAGTAATGGCAGTCGCCGATGTGGCAGCCCATCACGAGCACGCCGTCCGCACCAGCCCGGAACGTGCGCAGTACCATTTCGGGCGACACGCGCCCGGAGCACATCACGCGGATGGGCAACACGTTGGCCGGCGACTGCATGCGGGCGACGCCAGCGTTGTCGGCCCCGGCGTAAGTACACCAGTTGCACATGAAGGCGACGATCCTGGGCTCGAATTCTACATCCATGCGAGCACCCCCTCGATTTGAGCGACGATCTGTTCGTCGGTAAAGTGTAGTGCCTCAATGGCACCGGCCGGGCAGGTGGCCACGCAGGTGCCACACCCTTTGCAGAGCGCCGGATTGACCTGGGCCTTGCCCTCGACGCGCGAGATGGCCGTGTACGGGCAGACGATGATACAGTCACCGCAACTCACGCACCGCTCGGTGATCACCTTGGCGGTGGTGGGCGAGATGGTGACTTCCCCCTTGTCCAGCAGCGCCAGGACCATGGAGGCCGCGGCACCGGCGTGGGCCACGGTGTCTGGCACATCCTTGGGGCCCTGGGCACAACCGGCCAGGAATACCCCATCGGTGTTGGTCTCGACCGGGCGCAACTTGGGGTGTGCCTCGGCGAAGAAGCCATCCTCCGAGCGGCTCAGGCCGAAGAGCGCCCCCACCCGGTCGGTGTCGTGCGGGGCCTCAATGGCCGAACTGAGCACGACCATGTCCACGTCCACCGTGACGACTCGGCCCAGGTCAGAGTCCTCCCCCTTGACGCGCAGTTTGCCGTCCGGGAGCACCTCGACCTGCGCGCCACGGCCACGCACGAAGGTGACGTTCTCCTCCTGCACCCGTTCGTAGAACTCTTCGTAGGCTTTGCCGAACGAGCGCATGTCCATGTAGAACTCGTACACTTCGGCGCCGGTCTTGTCGCGCACCAGGTGGGCCTGTTTGAGCGAGTACATGCAGCAGATGCGGGAGCAGTAGCGGTGGGCGTTGTGATCGCGGCTGCCCACGCAGTGGATGACCACCACCCGCTCCGGTTTCTTGCCCTCGGCGGTCAGGATCTGCCCGCCGGTAGGTCCACCGGCGTTGGAAAGATGCTCGAACTCCATGCCGGTGACGATGTTGGGCGACTTGCCGTAAGAGTACTGGGAAAGTTGAGCCGGGTCCCACATCTGGAAGCCAGTGGCGACGATGATGGCCCCCACGTCAATTTCGACGATCTCATCCTGCTGGTTAAAGTCCACCGCGCCGGCCTCACACATCATCTGGCAGGCCCCGCAGGCGTCCGGGATCTGGCCGTCGGTACGGTCGTTCTGGCGGAAGCGGATGCACACGTCGGTGTCAATCACCGGCAGGCGCGGCACCGCCTGGAGCGAAGGCACCCAGATGGCGCTGGTCGGCCCCAGGGGCTTCTCCTGGTAGATCGCCGCCTGTTCCAGCACGATCTCGATGGCACCGGTGGGGCACATGATGGTGCAGGCCCCGCAGCCGATGCACTGGCGGGTCTTTTCCAGGAAGGGCGGCCCCACGCGGCGCTCGATGCCGCGCTCGGAAAAGTTCAACACGTCGGCCTTGACCAGTTCGTGGCAGGTGCGCACACACAACCCGCACAGGATGCACTTTTCGTCCGGGTCATCGGTGGGGAACGGAGGCTCCATGACCCCGTACTGGCGGGCCAGGTTTTGGATGAGCGGGACGTTGGGGCAACGCGAAAGAATCAGCCCCAAGATGACCTGGCGGGCCTCCATCACGGCCGGGGAGTGGGTTTTGATCTCCAGCCCATCCCACGCGGGGTACGTGCAGGCCGTCTGCAACATGGAGTGGCCGTGACGGATGATCTCGACCGTGCACAGGCGGCAAGCCCCGTGGACTTCGAGGAGGGGATGGTGGCACAGGGTAGGAATCTCGATCCCGTTTGCTCTGGCGACCTCCAGGACCGTCTGCCCCTCTTCGGCGTGGACTTGCTGTCCATCAATGATCAACGTAGCCATATCGTGTTCCTCCCCCTTATCTCACGCCCACCGCGTCGAACTTGCAGACGTCGTGGCAAATGCCGCACCGGATGCACCTGGCCGGGTCAATCACGTGGAGCACTTTTTTGTCGCCGGTGATCGCTTCCTGCGGGCATTTGCGGCGGCAGAGGCCACAACCGACGCACGGCCCCTCGATGATATAGTATTCGATCAGCGCCTTACAGACGCCGGCCGGGCACTTGTGGTCCACGATGTGGGCCACGTACTCGTCGCGGAAGTAGCGCAGTGTGCTGAGCACGGGGTTGGGGGCCGACTTGCCCAGGCCACACAGGGAGGCTGATTGCACCGTCTTGGCGAGTACCTCCAACGTCTGCAGGTCGGCCATTTCCCCCTGCCCCTCGGTGATGCGGGTCAGGATCTCGAGCATGCGCCGGATGCCCTCGCGGCACGGCGTGCACTTGCCACACGACTCTTCCTTGAGGAAGTCCAGGAAGTAGGCGGCGATGTTCACCATGCAGGTGTGGTCGTCCATGACGATCATGCCGCCGGAGCCCATCATCGAGCCGGCCGCGGTCAGGCTATCATAGTCCACCGGCAGGTCGAGCAGGCTGGCAGGGATGCACCCTCCCGATGGCCCACCGGTCTGGATCGCTTTGAACTCTCTGCCGCCTGGAACACCGCCGCCGATGTCGTAGACGATCTCGCGCAGGGTGATGCCCATCGGCACCTCGATCAGGCCGGTGTTCTCGATCTGGCCGACCAGGCAGAAGGTCTTGGTACCCTTGCTCTTCTCCGTGCCGACCGAGGCGAACCACTCGGCGCCGTTGTTGATGATGAGCGGGACGTTGGCCCAGGTTTCCACGTTGTTGAGGGCGGTTGGAAGGTCCCACAGCCCGCGTTCGGTGGCGTGGAAGTGCTTGGGGCGCGGCTCGCCGACCTTGCCCTCGACCGACTGCATGAGGGCGGACGACTCGCCACACACGAAGGCGCCTGCACCGCGCACGATCTTGAGGTCGAAATCGTACCCGCTACCCAGGATATCCTGACCCAGCAGGCCGTACTCGCGCGCCCGCTCGAGCGCGATGCCGAGGTTCTTGACCGCCAGGGGGTACTCGTCGCGCACGTAGATGTAGCCCTGGTGGGCGCCGATGGCGTAGGCACCGATGATCATGCCCTCGATGACGGAGTGCGGGTCCCCCTCCATCAGGCTGCGGTTCATGAATGCGCCCGGGTCCCCCTCGTCGCCGTTGGCGACGACGTACCTGGCGTCGCCGGGGGCCTTGCGGGTTGATTCCCACTTGCGGCCGGTGTGAAAGCCGGCCCCACCCCGGCCCCGCATACCTGATTTGGAGACCTCGGCGATGACTTGCTCGGGCGTCATGGAGGTGAGCACCTTGCCCAAGGCCTGGTAGCCACCGAGCGCGATGTATTCTTCAATGGATACAGGGTCAATCATGCCGCATCTGCGCATGACGTGGCGCACCTGTTTGCTATAGAAAGGAATGTCCTCGTAGCGGCAGATGGCCTGGTGGCTCACCGGTTCCTTGTAGACAAGCCGCGTGAGAGTCCGGCCCTTGACCAGGGTTTCTTCAACCAATTCGGGCACGTCGGCCGGCTGCACGTTGGTGTAAAAGAGGCCGTCCGGCTCGACCAGGAGCACAGGCCCCATGGCACACAGGCCCCGGCAGCCGGCCTCGACGACGTCCACCTCGCCGGCCAGGCCGCGCCGCTCGATCTCCTCCTGAAGGGCCGGGATCAGTTCCGGCCAGCGGCCATGAAGACAACTGACGAGTACGTCTGCACGATGTCGTTCAGCCATCACCTTACCCCTCCTGCTTACGGATGTACTCATCCGCGGCGACCCGTCCGATGGCCCACTCTTGCACCACCTGGCCGTGCACCAGATGCTCTTCGATGATGCGCGGCACCATCTTGGGAGTGACGTTGCCGTAGGTGATGCGGGGCTCGTCACCCTGCTGGATATCTAGCAGCGGCTCCTTGTGGCACATGCCGATGCAGCCGACGGTGGTCACGTGAGCCTGGATGTCACGCGCCTCTAACTCGGCCAGGATGGCGTGCATCACCTCGCGGGCGCCGGCTGCGATGCCACAGGTGCCCATGCCCACGACGATGTTGGTGTTGGTCTCGATGCGCGCATCGAGGTCCTTTTGTAGTTGTGCGCGCAACTGTTGGAGTTCTTGTAGACTCTTGAGCCTTGGCATTTTGCCCTCCCTCATCCTAAGCAGCTGGCGGCACGCTGGAAAGGTCCACGGGGGCGGCCCTCATCCCCGCCCCCTCGGCCGGGAGAGGGGAGCCCGCCGGCTTGACCTCGCCAGCCGCCAGTTGGGCGATCAGACCGGTAGCCTTGTCGGCGGTCATGTAGGCGTGAGGCTCCTCGTTGACTACGACCACCGGCCCCAACGCACAGGCCCCCAGGCAGCGCACCACTTCCAGCGAGAACTTGCCGTCGGCCGTGGTCCGGCCGGCCTTGATGCCCAGTTCCCGCTCCAACGCCTCCAGGATACGAGGGCCGCCGCGCACGTGACAGGCTGTGCCTAAGCAGACCTTACACATGAACTCGCCCTTCGGTTGCAGGCTGAAGGCTTTGAAGAAAGTGACCAGGCGATAGACTTCGCCGACCGGTACCTCCAACCGCTGCGCCGTCAACTCCAACGTCTCGCGCGGCAGATAATTGTACTCCCGTTGGATGTCCTGCAGGATGGCCAGCGCGTTCGTACGGTCCGCCTGGTAGCAGTCAATGATTTGGTTGACCCGATCCAGTACTGCACTCATCGCTCCCCGGGCCTCCTCTCCCCAATGCTCATATCGCCCATCTTGATCAATTTGAGGCGCGGGATGCGCCGCGTCAGGCACACGGTCCAGCACGTACCGCAGCCAGTGCACTTGTCCTCGTCCACGTAGCGGGCCTTCTTGCGCACCTTGACTTTAAAATTGCCCACGTAGCCGGAGACCGACTCGACCTCGCTGTAGCTCAGGAGGGTGATGTTGGGATGCCGACCGGCATCCATCATCTTGGGCCCCAGAATTCAGGTACTACAGTCCAGGGTGGGGAAGGTCTTGTCCAGTTCTGCCATGTGGCCGCCGATGGAGGGCTCCCGCTCGACCAGGTAGACCGGGTAGCCGGCGTCGGCAATGGTGAGCGCCGCCTGGATGCCGGCGATGCCTCCGCCGACGACGAGGGCCGCCTTGGTGACCGGCTCCTTGCGCGGCTCCAGCGGCTCCTGATAGGCCACCCGATAGACGGCCGAACTGACCAACCGCTTGGCCTTTTGGGTGGCCAGGGCGGTGTCCCGGATGACCCAGGAGGCGTGCTCGCGGATGTTGGCCATGGCAAAGTAGTAGGGGTTGAGGCCAGCCTCAGCCACGGCGGCCTGGAAGGTGACCTCGTGCATACGCGGGGTGCAGGAAGCGACGACCACGCGATTGAGCCCCAGGTTCCGGATGTCCTCCTTGATCATGTTCTGGCCAGGCTCGGAGCACGTGTACTTGTAGTGGCGGGCCACGGTCACGTTCGGCAAGCGGCTGGCGAAGGCGACCACGTCCGGCACGTTGACCGTCGCGGCGATGTTGATGCCGCACTCGCAAACGTATACGCCGATCTTGGGTTGCTCCATTCATACCTCCTGATGAGTGAAACGTGAAACGTGAATTCTAGACGTATTCGAATGAGACCAGTTTGTCGCGCGACTTGAGGTCGCGGACCAGTTGCTCTATTACCACCTGTCGCAGCGGGACGGCGAGGGATGCGTCGGCGGCCTGGGCCGGGTTGACAGCCAGACCCACGATCAGGTGGACCTTGTCGGCCGCCAGCAGGACACGGACCAGGCGCGTGGCGCCGTCCTCCCCCGGGGGCAGGTCGCTCACCCGCTTCGCCTTGGCCAGCCGCTCCCGGGCCTTCTCCAGCGTCACCAACCCCTCGGTGACCAGGCCCACCCCGCTCAGACGCGAGATAGGGGGCACCTCGGCCCACGGGTGGCGGCGGGTGGTACTCGGCGGGTGAGTAGACCCGGCGGGTGAGTACACCCGTCCCGCCTGGTCCGCGCCACCTTCAGGGCGGGGCTCCATTTCCAGTGCTGTCCCCAACAACCGGGCAGCGATCTGTGCCGTGGTGTCGCCACAGATGACGCGTACACCTGGCTCCGCCATCAGTTTCTGCAAGGCTACTGCGTCCTGCGCCGGGTCGGACGGCGGCCCGGTCCACACGGTGACGGTGCGGATGGGGCGGACGTGCATGGCGATCACGGTAACATCCTGCCCGGCCTGCCCTGAGCCGGGCCCCTCGGCTATGCTCGGGGCAGGCCCTTCCGCCAGCCGGCGGTGCATGCGGACCAGCGCGCCGAGCAGTTGCTCGGCATCGCACCCTGTATCCGTCCACCGCTTGATCGAAATGGCGATGTCCTGCCAGCCCCAGCGCCGGCTCCACCCCCTGGCACGGACATATCCTTCGCTGACCATCGCCAGGTGGTCCCCGGCCTGCAGCAGAAACTGGCACTTACGCACCAGGTGCCCCTGGGCGGTCTCCTCTTCCAGCACAGGGGGCAGAATCAGTCCACCACCACGGGCCAGGAACAGGGGCGGGGCATTGCACTCTACCAGCCGCGCCCGGTTTCCTCCTTCTACCTGGAGGATCGAAAAGGGTACGTGCGCGCCAGCGGGCAGGGTAGCCAGCACCTTCTCCACGGCCGCATCCGGTGACATCGCGGATGAGTACATTGCGGATGAGTACATCGCGGATGGGTACATCCGGTGCTCCAGCAAGCGGGCGGCGCCGTCTGCCACCTGCGCTGCCGGCACCTGCGCCTCGACCCCACCCGGCGGGCTGCTGGCCAGGATGGCCAGGAACTGCTCTTCGGTTGTAAAGACTTTCACGACGTCGCCGCCTGGCTGAGTCAGGCTTTGATGCGCACTCTCAATCCAGAGTTTCAAGACGCCCTCACCCCCGACCCCTCTCCCAAGGCTGGGAGAGGGGAGGCGGCCCTCACCCCCGACTCCTCTCCCAAGGCAGGGGGAGGGGAAGCGGCCCTCACCCCCGACTCCTCTTCCTTCGCCTTGCTCAGGACAGGCTCCTGGGAGGGAGAGGGGAGAGGAACCCTCACCGAGGACACACCATCCACCCATACTTCCCTGCCGTCCCGGCCGGCGAGGGCCAGGGAGAGTTCAGCCACCGTCGCTTCCGCCACTTTCAACATCGTGCGCCGGCCCATATCCTGCAGGCGATGGGCATCGCCGCTCCCCACCAGGCCGTAACGCTTCAGTTGGGGGAAGCGCCCACGGGCCTCCACCGGGCCGACGTTGTGCGAGATTTCGACCCCCACGACGTTCAACTCCGGCGGGATGAAGCCCAGGTTGGATATGATGCTGTACGCAGGCCGGTCCACGTGGGCCGGGATGCATAGGCCGTTCAGGCCAGAGACCCGCTGGACGATCTCTTCCACCGATAAAGTAGTGGAGGTCAAAAGCAGCCGGTCAAGATAGCCCACCGGTTCCCCATCTGCATCCAGCAACACTTGCTCTCCAAAGACTGCTCCGTCGTTCTTCAGTGGAGGCAAACTGGCGTATACCTGCTCCTGCCAGGAGGCCACTTGCTCCAACGTATCGAACAGGGCGAGTATGTGCACTTCCTCGCGGGTCTGGACCTCCATTCCAGGAAGCACCGTGATGCCTGTGCCTCGTGCGGCATTGATCACTGCGGCCGCGTTCTCGGCCGAGTTATGGTCTGTGACCGCAATCACGCGTAGCCCTAGCGCCTGCGCCCGCTCGACGATGAATTTCGGGAGCATCTCCAACTCGGCACAGGGCGAGAGACAGGTGTGAACGTGCAGGTCAGCCAGAAAAAAGCGCACAGATTCCTCGCTCCGCTCGGAATGACAGCAGGTCTTTCAAGCCTGTTGGGGCGGATGAGATTCCGTGGATGAGTACATCCACTTCCGCCCCGGGTGTACGTGTGGGTGTACCCACCCGATGTACCCCCATCCGCACCCGCAATGACAGCAGGTCTTTCAAGCGCCCTGCACGGATTTCCACACCAGTTCCGTGAGGTCCATTGCTCCCACACGGACCTTGTTCTGGCGCGCGCCTTCCTGCAGCGTGCGCTTGCATTGCTGGCAGGCAGAAAGGACGTACCTGGCGCCGGTCGCCTGGATCTGCTCCAGTCTGTGCGCCGCCACGCCGGCGGGCACGCCGTGGTCCGCCACCTCGACGTCGCCGCCGCCGCCACAGCACATCGCATTCTCGCGGCTGGCGGACATCTCGTGGAACGTCAGCCCTGGGATGCGAGCCAACACCTCGCGCGGTGCATCGTAGACGCCGCTCTTGCGCCCCAGGTCGCAGGGGTCGTGGTAGGTGACCACCTCCTCCACCGGCGACAGGGGCAACTTGTCGCCAGCAAGCAGCTCGGCCAGGTACTCGCTGGCGTGCTGCAACTGGATGCCGGAGAGGTCGGCCGGGCTAACGAACTCGGGGTAGAGGTGGGCCCAGGCATAATAACAGGAGGGACAGGTGAAGACGACCCGCCTGGCCCCCACTTCGCGGGCCACCCGCACGTTGTGTTGGGCCAACTCACCCATGCGGTCGCCCATCCCAGCAATGTGGAGGGGATAGCCGCAACACCATTCGTCGCCACCCAGGGTGGTGAACTCGACCTCGGCCCGCTCCATGATCTGCACGAGCGCCTGGGGGATGCTGTAGACGCGGGGGTAGAAGGAACTGACGCAGCCGAGGAAATAGATGACCTCGGCCTTCTTGCGACGGGGCTGCACACCCAGCGGAATGCGGGGCAGGTTCTGGCTCCAGATCTGGCGGTTCTGGTTGTCGTCGCCGGAGATGTTGTAACTGTTGGCGACGGTGTCCCCAAACGTCTTCATCCCAGCCGGGACCCCGATGTCCTCGCCAAACGCATATTCCTTCAAGGCGATCATGACGTCCATCAGGTCAATGCCGCGCGGACAGCGCACCTGGCACGCCTTGCAGGTGGTGCAGAGCCAGAAGGTGCGGCTGTTCAACACCTCGTCCCGCAGTCCCAGTTGGACCCGGCGCCACACCAGCCGCGGCGGGTAGTCCATAGCATAGGCCGTGGGACAGGTCGCAGAACAGGTACCGCATTGGATGCAGGCGCGCAGTTTGACCAACGGATCAACGGCCTCGAGGAACGCATGGTCGAGCGCTGCACTGGTCAAATCGAGTGTTTCCGCTGTCACTGAGATTTCCTCCTTAGATTTTCTTCCCCCAGAGACGCCCCCGAGACGGGGGCCGGGAGCAGGGAGAGATTTTCTTCCCCCAGGGACGCCCCCGAGACGGGGGCCGGGAGCAGGGAGAGATTTTCTTCCCCTTCAGCGATAAACTCCTGCAGCCACCGGCGCACCGGAGGGAGCGTCAGTGGAATTTCCCCCAACTCGGCCCGCATGTCCGCCGTGGAGAATTCGAACTCCTGCCCGTCCACCCGATGGAGGTAGTGTATATTGCGGGTGAGATTCCTCGCTTCGCTCGGAATGACGGGGCTCGGAATGACAGGATGGGGGGGTACACCCGATGCAGCAGCCAGGATGACAGCCAGCAAGGTACCCTGGATGTCCCCCAGAGGAGCACGGTCAATGTGGCTATGTTGGAAGGTAGCAAGCAACGTAGTTCCTTCTCCCGGCTGCGAGGTGACGGTCAAGTCTCCATTGCAGCGTTGTGCGGCGGCCTTGAACAGGGGAACACCCAATCCAACGTGACGCGTGGTACGGGTGGTGAAGAACGGATCGAAAATACGATCCACCTGCGCCTCGCTCATCCCCCGGCCATTGTCTCGAACCGTGATCGTCAGCCGATCTGCGCGCATGTCTTCCTCGATGACCAATTCGATGGCAGTGGCGCCTGCCTCCAGCGAGTTCTCCAGCGCATCCAAGATGTGCAAACTCAGTTCACGCATGCAGAACACATGATTCGGCCGGTGGGTACACCGGTAGGATTTACGGATGACCCATTCAGGGCTCAGAACACGTGATTCGGCCGGTGGGTACACCGGTAGGATTAACGGATGAACCCACGTCCATGCGCGCTGCAGCCCAGCGCGGGTGAGTACACCCGATCACGCACGAGCGTCGTCTACTCCCAGCACTCCCAGATGGGACAACTTGCTGACCACCGTGAACGTGGTGAGGCCCGTAGTCAGAATCGGGATGCCCTCCTCCTCTGCCTTCTCGATCGTCGCGGCGTCGGGCGTCATGCCCTCGGTGATGATGACGCCGGCCAGGTTGATCAGGCTGGCCACGGCGACGACGTTGGGATGCCCCTGCAGGGTGACCCACACGTTGCCCGTCTGCGCCTTGGCCATCACGCAACTCAGCAGATCGGAGGCGTAACCACCTGTGACCTCCACGCCCAACTTACCTGGGGCCGCTCGCACTTCCAGGTGTAACTCGTGGCAGAGTTCTTCCAGTGTCATCAATGTGCCTTAACCCTTTCGGTTTGCACCGCGCAAATCTTCCTGGTCCAGGTAGATCACGGCTTCCAGGATCGTGCGCGTGCCCAACGGGGACTCCAGGCGCACCTCATCTGCGCATCGCTGAATGTTCGCCAGTCCCATGCCGGCCCCGAAGCCCATCTCACGGATCCACTCCGAGGCGGTGGAAAAGCCCGGTTGCATGGCCTGCTCGATGTCGGGGATGCCTGGCCCGGAATCCTCGGCGCGGATCATGATCTGTCCGGGCTGGACGTCCACCACCATTTTGCCCCCTTGAGTGGTGTGAATGATAATGTTCATCTCCGCCTCGTAGGCGGCGATGGCGGCCCGCCGGACGATGTGGGGCGAGAATCCAAGCCGGTTGAGGGCGCGCTTGATTTTACTGGAGGCCTCCCCGGCGTGCTCAAAGTCGCGCGCCACCACGTCGTAGTGCAGGAAGATGCTGGTGTGGTTGGAGACGACGTCTTCAAAGATGTGGCTGGCCCGGTAGCGGCGGATCTCCTCCTCGTGGTACTCGACTTCCAGTTTCTTGAGCAGGCCGCGCGTGATGTCGCCCTGGGTGATGATGCCGACCAGTTTGCCATCCCCATCCACGACGGGGAAACGGCCAAAGCCATAGTGTACGAAGCGATCCACGGCCAGCACGACGGGATCATCGGCACTGAGAACCACCGGAGCGGGGGTCATCCTCTGCCCCACCGCAACGTCCATCTCTCCCGCCGCCAGCGCCTTGATCAGATCTTCGATGCTGATCATGCCCAGCAGTTCGCCGCTCTCCACCACCGGCGCGCCCGAGATGCGATGTTCCCGCAGAATCTCCCTGAGTTCCGCCATCGTCGTGTGTGGAGGTACGGTTCTCACCCTGCTGGTCATCACCTCGGCGATCTTGAGTTCATAGACCAGCTCCTGAAGTCTGGTGATCTGGGGCATGGCGGCCCTCACCCCCGACTCCTCGGCTCTCACCCCCGACCCCTCGGCCCTCACCCCCGACCCCTCGGCCCTCACCCCCGACCCCTCTCCCAATCCTGGGAGAGGGGAGGTGTACTCACCCGCACTCACCCGCTACGTCCACGGGCCCTTTCAGGTCGGCTCTCACGTAATTGCGATCAGAAATGTCACAGCTCTGCAAACCGGCCCGGTAGAGGCGGCCAGATAACTCAAACATGGTGTGGGGAGCGACGACCAGAGGCATGCCTTTCTCCTCCGCCAGGATGATCGTCTCTGTTGGCGGATACTTGCCACGCACGAAGACGATGCCCGCGATGTCCGCCATCTCTGCCGTGCGTATCACCTGAGGGTTACACAGGCCGGTGAGCAGGATAGAACCGGGATCAGCAAAGGCCAGCACGTCGCTCATGAGATCTGCTGCGCCAGCGCGCAGGATCTCCATATCCAGGTCGGCTCGCCTGGAGATCAGCCGACCTTCTACAATCGAGACAATCTCGCCAAGTTTCAACCCTCACCCCCGACCCCTCTCCCAATCCTGGAAGAGGGGAGGTGGCCCTGATACACCTGGGCTCGCACCGCGCAATTATACACTGAAAGCGGCGCAAGAACAAATCTCAGTTGTACCACGGGCATTGGGGCAATTATACCTGCTGATGCTCCGTCACTCAAGTGTCAGCAGGCACACGGGGAGGGTGATGAACATCACACCCCTCAACAGGCTCGGGGCAGGCGGGGTGCGCTATCTGCCGAAAGCCCACACCACGATGGACGGCGTGACGTGAACCTCGACGGCAGCGGCCAACACCAACAGCGGCAAGACCAGGGCGACGAAGACCTTGATGCAATCCGCGAGCGCCCACAGCCAGCGTTCGCTGACGGCCATCCCTTTCGTAGGAGACATAAAAGTCGCCCCCAGGCGCACGGCCAGCGCGGTGGCGAGCGTGGCGGCGGGCAATTCCAGTACTCCATGCGGGAGCACGAAGGCGGCAAAGAACAGGATTGGGCTGTACCCCAGGCGTGCGGCCTGGGCGACGAAGAAGAACACGATGGCCAGGGGAGCCATCAGCAAGGCCACCGCCAGCGTGCCCAGGGAAAACACTGCCAGCACGGTCGCCAGCAGCAGCGACCGCACGTTGTTGCCGAACACTCCCCAGACCGTAAAGGCCGGCAGCCAGTCCACTGCTGGCAATTGGGTGAACGTTTCGGCCGAGATGTGCTCCAGTCCCAAGGCCTGGGGTGGAATGGGGTAACGCGCGGCGAAGGTGTACCCAACGCCGATGGAGGCCAGGAGCCCCAGCACGACCAACGCGAGCGCCAGGCGGGAACGACGCAGGATGGCCGGGACGTCGCGCCCATAGAGACCACCCAGCGCCCCCACCCAGCGCAGCCAGGCCGGCATCTTGAGCACATCCAGTCCAAAGAACCAGCGCTCCCAGCGCAGGTGGCCAGCAAAAGTGCGCCACAGAGAAGCGACGTTCAACTCGTCAATCTCTTGACCCAGCAATTCCTCGCGATTGAAAGTATGAATACCCATGCGCACGAGGACGACGTCCACGACCGCCAGGAAGAGCACGATCCACCACAACACGTCATAGTTGGCGTAAAACATGATGATCGCTTCACCCTGGACCAGCAGGCCCATCGGAATGATGATGAAACTGGCCAGCAGGTTGGCCGCCCGCACGCTCGTCGTCTGGCTGGAGACGACCACCGCGCCGGAGACCATCACCACCCCTTCCACCGTCGTCAGCAGCACGATGAGCACCAGGAGGATCAGCGGTGGCACCCAACCCTTGAAGAAATACAGCCCCACCAGGTAGACGACGATGCCCAGATAGGCGGCCAGGAGGGGGGGGATCATGGCGGCCAACGTCTTACCCAGGTACAGTTGGGCATCCGTCAAGGGAGTCGCCAGCAATGGCTCCAGGCTCTTGCGTTCCTTCTCTCCTACAAAAGTCTCGAGCGCCACCACCAGCGAGAAGGAGATGGGGAAGAAACCGACCACCATCAACAAGAAGGGGAGCAGCCGCTCGCCGATGATCGGATCACCGTACCTGGCGACCCAGTTCAGCGCCAGGTCGGCCACGAAACTCATCAGCGCGGGGAAGAAGAGCGTCAGGACGACGATGGGCAACACGATGCGCCAATCCCGCAGCGTGTCTCGGACTTCGCGCTCCACCAGGATGAACAGCGTGCGCCACGCTTCGCCCGCGGCCGCCCGCATACGCCCAATCGTCACCGTCGCCATGCTCTACTCCTCCACCACCCGCAGGTAAACGTCCTCCAGGCTGCGTGGCACTTCGCTCAGGGTGAACACCCCCACCCCGTGCGAGGCCAAGGCCTGGAGTAAGCGCGGATTGGTCTGCTGGGGATGGGGGGTGGAATAGCGCAGCCAGTCTTCCCCTTGCGCCTCGACCGTGGCCAGGTCGGAGACGAACCTTACCAGGCCGTTGGCCGGCTGGGACAGGCGCAACTCCATGAGCGGGGGGCCGAGCAAATGGGCCTTCAGTTCGGCCGGGGTGCCCAGCGCGATGATGCGGCCGCGCCGGATGATGGCGATGCGGTCGGCCAAGGCCTCCGCCTCTGCCAGGTTGTGAGTGCAGATCACAATCGCGCGCTGGTGGTCGCGCAGGCCGAGCACGGCGTCGCGGACCAGCTTGGCGCTGTGGGGGTCCATGGCCGAGGTCGGCTCGTCCAGCAGCAACACCGAGGGAGCGTGCAGCATGGCGCGCACGAGCGCCATCTTCTGCCGCATGCCCTTCGAGTATGTGCCCGTGCGCCGGTCCCATGCCTCCGACATGCCAAAGCGAGCCAGCAGCTCCTTCGACCGGCGCTGGCATTCATCGGCATCCAGACCCATCAAGCGGCCGAAGAACGCCAGGTATTCATGGCCCCGCATGCGCAGATAGAGTCCCGGGTGCTCGGTCAGCAACCCAACCTGCCGCCGGACCTCGCGCGGATGTTCGAGCACGCTGTAGCCGGCCACGAAGGCCTGCCCGGCCGTGGGGCGCAGGATCGCCGCCAGCATGCGCACCGTGGTCGTTTTGCCAGCCCCGTTCGGCCCCAGGAGCGCCAGGATCTCGCCGGCGGCCACCGCCAGCGTCACCCCGTCCACCGCGGTGAAGCCATCGAACTGCTTGGTCAGGCCGGCCAGTTCGATCATTGGACCATCGTGAACACAAGTAGAAGACATACGGTTCCATTATACCAACGTTGGGCTTTGCTGGCAATGGGTATCCAGTACTACGGAGGGAAACGCTCCTCCGTTCAACCTGGCCTGGTTGTGTTGTGTGCTGCGTGTTACGTGTTGCGTGTTGCGCGTTGCGGATTTCGGGGCATGGCGCGAGAACACGGATAGGCAGGGCTTACGGATTCAGGCACGTGTGAGGGAAACGCTCCTTAATTTCGGCTGTGGTGAGCTGAGAATCATTGACTTGTGCGCACTTTTCTGGTATAATCAATACAAATCAGACAAGCAAGAACGTCACGTAATCTCATGGCCGCAACCATTGACCGAGGTAGCAAGCGCACCTTGGCGGCAAACATTGCAGCGTCATAACACCCATTCACCGTCGAGGGGTGTGGGTGTTTTTCGTTAGTTTAGACGGATTCCGTATAGTCCGTGGTTCGGCGGCTAATGTTCCGAGAGCAAATATGAAACACCCCAAAGCGATAGTAGCACTGGTTCTGATTGTTTCTCTAACCGCTTGTTCGACACCGTCGCCAGCGGTGACTCGAACACCGTCGCCAACGGTGACTCTAACACCGTCACCTACACTCACATCAATACCAACTGCAACTCTAACTGCGACTCCGACAGATATACCGCTGGCTGGTTTGAAAGGACTATTATTCTTCGACTATAACGGTAGTGGTTTAAGAGAAAAACCTGAACCTCCAATAGTTGGTATGGGCGTATGTGTGGAAATTACAGGTAAGGAAAAAACATGTATTGAGACTGACGAAAATGGACAATTTGATTTTTCAAAACTTGCGCCAGCAGGTAAGACTGTTGAGTTAAGTTTCGTGGATTCGAATAAAGACAGACCTGACCTGTCGTTTCGTTACATAAATTCCTGGAGAGGTCCTGTTACCATCCCAGCATATGAAATGAACGGTGTCCAAGTTCCAGAACAGAATTTGAATGATACCAAGATTATTCCTATAGAACAAGGTATAAAGCTAAAAGTTGGCAACAAACCTGAGATTGGTCTAATGCAGGGGTTTCTAACGCTGCCCTTTGTTCAGTCTCAAGTACCAGACTTATACATATGGGGCTATTTTGACATAATGAATTCATCAATTACATGTGGTACTCCTGTGTCAGCAAATGGAACTGCACTGAATTATGATGGAAAGTATACAAAAGGGGGAGGTGGTAATTCCGTCACGCCACGCGTAGGGGTAGGTGATGGGCATGAAGGCTTAGATTATTCTGTGCCTATAGGGTCTTACATAATTAACGCCAGTCCCAATGCAAAAGTGTGGCTTCTCCCACATGAAAACAATGGCGAATTAAGAGTACATACTCTCTATCAATTGGGTAATGAAGTATACCAAAATGCCTACGGACACTTAAACGTTCAACTTGTTGCATTGAACGATATTGTATATCGGGGACAAATTATTGGAATATCAGGAAAAACTGGTGCTAGTCCTTATCATCAATTACACTTTGACTTAAGTAAATCAACACCTGACCAATGCAACCAATACCTTGACCCCTTTAGAACAATTGTGGAAGGTTCTTATCCAGATAATTTTTCAGGAAGTTACATAAGTTATTGGACTATGGATAATAACTCTCAATTTGCCAAATGAACTTGCAACATAAAACCACCGAACACCGCGTGCAGACGGACAGGTCGGGGCGTTGCCCTCGCCCTCGCAGATTCTGCCCCGAAAGCGGATTCTGGCTTTGGGTTTCCCGCCAAATCTCCGCCCTGCCGCTAACGCTAGTATACTAGTGGAGAGAGGCGTCAGGGGCTTGGGAGGCCCTGGTGGTTCCTGGGCCGGTATGTGGGGAATCTCCCTGCCGGCAACAGGTAAGCCGACCGAAAGGACAAGTAGGGAAGCGAAGACCGCAGGGAATCAGATCAGCCCATAATACTCGGAGACGGTTGGGCCGCTCACGTGTGGAAGGGGCTGACAGGAGTACGTAGCCTGCATAGGCAATATTGGCTGGACATGGAGGGCCGGAGGGACGAAGTCAACCTTCTTGCAGGTGATAGCGAAGAAGGTAGAACGGCCATACATTGTTGGGCGGCCGAAGACGAGAAGGGCGGCTTTGGCGGCCTAAGCCGGATTGCGGGAGCGAGAATTCCTGAAGAGCCCGGTGCGAGGAAAGGGGGTGCACGCCGGAGCCTGTCCTGAGCCCGTCGAAGGAATCTGTGTGGGGGCGGTTGGGTAACTGACCATCCTACCGCGATGATGGCTTATCTCAAGCCATCTATGTGAGAGAACGGCCCCGGCCCACACAGACCGGGGCTTTCCGCTTGTGCAAGCAAGGGCCAGGATGGTGGCCGCAGTACTACGATAAAGAGGAAACTGGCGGGAGGCCCGGTCGGAGACCAGCCGTAGCAGGGGAGGTGAGTGAGGTACTAGCTGCCCTGCTCTTCCTGGCGGGAGGCCGCATAGACGTACAGGAGACGCTGAACCATCGTGAACACAGAAAGCACCGCCAGCACCCACGCCATCACCAGCGGCAACCCCACGGCCGACAGTGCACCGATGAGCACGATGCGCTCCAGGCGAGTCAGCAACCCAACCTTGCAGGGGAAACCTGCCGCCTCAGCCCGGGCCCGGATATAACTGACCATCTGCGTCGCCACCAGCGAGATGAGCAGCAACACCACCGGCACGGTGGCCCCCTGGCGTATGTAGTTCATCGTGAGCCCCAGAATCAGTGCAGCGTCGGAAATCCGATCCAGCGTCGAATCGAGAAAGGCCCCAAAGCGGCTCTGCAACCCCAGTGCCCGCGCCAGCGCCCCGTCCAGCGCATCCACCGGCGCACAGATCAAGAGCAGCCAGCCCCCCAGCGTCACGTGCCCTAAGCCAAACACGACCCCGATGCCGATCTGCAAGAGCATGCCCAGAATGGTGATCGTATTGGGATGGATACCCAGGCGGCCCATGGCGCGGGCCAGCGGCATGAGGAGTATGCCGGCCTGGGTACGCGCCCAATCGGTGAACGTGTCCCAGCGCTTGTGCGACTTCTTCTGCTCGGTTTCCGCGCGTCTTTGCGGTTCTACTTGTTGCACGCTATCCATCTTGGGTGACCACCTCCGACAGTGGAATGCGGATTGCGGAATGCGGATTGCGGACTTGGGATTAGGGCATGCTGCGCGCCAGCATTTCCATAAACTCTGCCTGGAAACGCTGGATTTCCGCCAGGTTCAACGAGCAGTACACCTCCCGGCCGGACCGCCGGACCTGAACGAGTCCCAGAACACGCAAGGGTTGCAGGTGAAAGGAGACGAGCGGCTGGCTGACGTGCAGGGCCTGCGCCAACTCGGTCACGGTCATCTCTGCGTTCTCGGCCAGCGTCATCAGGACGCGCAGGCGCAAGATGTCCTTGAGGGCGTAGAAATAGCGCGCCATGTCCCGCAGTTCGCCGTCGAGGGCCCTGCGTTGCTGAGCGGCCATACCACCTCCCACGACTCCATGATGCATAAAGAATCATTTTATAAAAAAGCACTTATATGTTACTGCAAAAACCCGAACGTGTCAAGTTCAGCCTTGCCAAACAGTCCAAATGGGGTATAATAACCCACGAGCGGGGCGTAGCGCAGTTTGGCTAGCGCGCAGCAATCGGGATGCTGAGGTCCGGGGTTCAAATCCCCGCGCCCCGACTGGCATCCAAAAACCCCACTCCTATGGAGTGGGGTTTTCGTCGTATGACTTGACTTCTTGCCAGAGCGCCTCCAACTCGTCCATCGGCAGCGCGGCCATGTCCAGCCGGCGCTCGCGGGCCAACCGCTCCACGCCGCGGAAGCGCTGGGCAAAGCGGGCGTTGGCCTTGCGCAGCGCCGTCTCCGCATCCACCCCCAGCCAGCGCGCCCAGTTGACGGCTGCGAACAACAGGTCCCCCAACTCCGCTGCCTGCTCCTGCGGGTTGGAGGCTGCCTCCACTTCCGCCATCTCTTCCCGAACCTTGTCGGCCACGCCGCTGGCCGCGGCCCAGTCGAAGCCCACGCGGGCCGCGCGCCGGCTGTAGGTATCGGCTTGCTGCAACGCCGGCAGCGCCGCTGGGACGCCGTCCAGCACCGAGCGCTCTTCCCCCTTCTCCTCCCGCTTCAGCGCTTCCCAACGCTGTAGCACCTCCTGCGTCCCCTGCACCGGCCGCGCCCCCCACACGTGCGGGTGGCGATGCTTGAGTTTGGCGTCAATTCCGGCGATGACCTGCGCCATCTTGAACTCACCCTCCTCCGTGGCAATCTGCGCGTGGAGCAGGATCTGCAATAGCAGGTCTCCCAACTCTTCGGCCAGTTCTACCGCGTCACCCACGTCAATCGCGGCCAGCACCTCGTACACTTCCTCCAGCAAGTGCACCCGCAGGCTCTCGTGGGTCTGTTCGCGGTCCCAGGGGCAGCCATCCGGGGCGCGCAGGTGGGCCACCGTGTCCTGCAAGCCCTCGAAACTGTTGACGCCAGCCAGCGGTGGTACGTATAGCGAGGTCAGGTGCCCGGCGTCGTCCCGGCGGTCGAGCTCGTAGAGCGGCACGTGGACGAGGCGCTGCTCAGGCGTCCCGGCCGCGTGCACCAGCACCACCTGGTAATCGTCGGGATACTGGTTCATGAGGGTGAGTTTCACGTCGGCGGCGAGTGCCCGGCTGTACAGTTGCCCCACCAGGGCGGGCAGGTCCGGGTTGAGCGGGGGGTGGTGACGGTCCGCCAGTTCTAATGCGTCGTAGACCTGCAAGCCCGCCAGCATGTCCACCCGCAGCGCCGTGAGCGTAGGCTCGACGAAACTCAACCCCTCGACGACGCGCAGCGCCAGGCCCGCCTCCTCGGCCCGCGACAGGATTGTCTTCACCGTGGCCTCGCCCACCAGCGGGTGGCCCGGCACGGCGTAGACAACCCCTGCCGGGCGCTCGGCCAGGCGCAGCACCTGGCCGACGATTCTTTCGTAGACCTGCCCAAAATCCTGCGCTCCCTCGTAGAGGGCGTCGAAGGAATGCAATGCCAGGTGGGATGGTAATCCGGCCACTGTCGGGTGGTGGCATGTGCGCAACCAGACCTCGTTGGCGGCCTCCAACGTCGCCCACGCCTCCCGCGTCAGGTGGCGTGGGTCACCCGGCCCCAGCCCCACGATCGTGATGATGCCCATATCGCCTCCTGCGAGACACAAACGCAAAAGGGGCAGGACAATGCTGCCCTGCCCCCGGGATTTGGTTGATCTTGGGCCTACCGCTTGGTGTACTGGGGCGCCTTGCGGGCTCCCCGCAAGCCGGGCTTTTTCCGTTCCGCGGTCCGGGCATCGCGGGTGAGGAAACCGGCCTTGCGCAAGGTGGGCCGCAGGTCTGGATCCACCTTCACCAGTGCCCGTGCGATGCCCAGCCGGATCGCACCGGCCTGTCCAGTCGGTCCGCCACCCCGCACCCTGACGGTGATGTTGAAACGCCCATCCGTGGCCGTCGCCTGCAGCGGCTCCTTGAGGTGAGAGACGAACATCAGGCCGTAGGAAAAGTGCTGCTCGATCGGCCGATCGTTCACGGTGATGGTACCATCACCCCCAGGGTATACCCGCACCCGCGCCGTAGCCGTCTTGCGTCGTCCAACTGCCTCGTAATATTCCATTGCTACTCCCTCTCCTGTCATTTCAATTCCAACGGCTTAGGTTGCTGTGCCGTGTGGGGATGGTCCGAGCCAGCGTAAACCTTCAGTTTTTTGAACATGCGTCGCCCCAGCCGGTTCTTCGGCAGCATGCCCCGCACTGCGTGCTCGATCACTCGTTCAGGATGCTTGTGGAGCAGATCGCGCAGGGGAGTACTCCTGAGCCCACCCGGATAGCCGGTGAAACGATAGTACAGTTTCTGTTCCATCTTGCGTCCGGTCACGTGGATCTTGTCGGCATTGACGACGACCACAAAGTCTCCCGCATCCGCCGATGGCGAATAGGTGGGCTTGTGCTTACCCCGCAGGATATGTGCCACTCGAGTGGCCAGGCGGCCCAAGGTCTGCCCCGTGGCATCCACCAGGTACCACTCCCGTTGGACATCGGTTTGTTTCGTTACGTAAGTCTTTTCCACGATTTCGACACTCCCATCCGAAATATCCCATTCCTGACGAACGGGCGTCAATACTTAACTTCCATCAGGCACAGCCCACACGGCGCAACCGGTGGCCCGGCCTGGCTCCGATCGCGCGAAACCAACACCGCCTCGAACTGCTCCAGGCTCACGTCGCCTCGCCCTACCTGGAGCAACGTGCCGACGATGCTGCGCACCATACGGTAGAGAAAGGCGTTGGCCTCGACGTCAAAGGTCAGGCAGGTATACTCCCTGCTCCACTCCGCTGTCAGCACCCGGCGCACGGTACACCGGCCACGCCACGATCGTCCAAAGGCAGCAAAGTCGTGTTCCCCCAGCAGGGCCTGCGCGGCCCGTTGCATCGCCGCCACGTCCAGCGGCGCAGGCACGTGCAGGCTGTACCGTCGGGCCAGAGGCGAGCGCACCGGCGCATTGTACACGGTGTAGCGATAGTGCCGGCTACGAGCATCGTAACGCGGATGAAAGTCGGCAGCGGCCTCCTCCATCTTCAGGACGGCGATGTCATCCGGCAGAACTGCATTCAAGGCCCGCCACAGGTCACTCAATCCGTGACGCCAGGCTGTATCGAAAGCGATCACCTGCCCTGCCGCGTGCACGCCGGCGTCGGTACGGCCGGCGGCCAGCACTGTCGGACGTTTGTTATCCGCGAAGGCCTGTTGCGTCACCTGGGCCAGTGCCGCCTCCAGTGCCCCCTGGACAGTCGGAGCATTGACTTGACGTTGGAACCCACTATAGTCGGTTCCATCGTAGGCAATGACCGCCCGCACCCGCCGGATGTCGCCGGAGCGGATGAGTACATCCGGCCCCATCCGCGTTGTCCGCATCGTCGCGCCCGTGTACCTCCTGTACTACTTTTCGCCAACCAATTCCAGCAGGACCATCGGTGCAGCGTCACCCTTACGTGGCCCCAACTTGTACATGCGGGTATAGCCACCCGCCCGGTCCGCATAGCGCGGCGCGATGTCCTTGAACAGTTTCTCCACGACGTCCACCCGCGTACCATCCGGCTCCGTCACCCACCGGTTCAGGCGACTGGCTGCCAGCCGGCGCGCATGGACACCGCGGGCCGCATTTTCCCGCTCTGTGGCCAGGCCGTGCTTGGCCAGCGTAATCAGTTTCTCTGCCTGCCCACGCATGGCCCTGGCCTTCGCCTCAGTCGTCTCAATCCGCCCGTGATAGAACAGCGCCGTCACCAGGTTACGGCGTAATGCCCCGCGGTCACTACTGGAGCGGTTCAATTTCTTTCCCGCGACATGATGTCGCATTTACACACCTCCATCTGGATGCTCGTCATCCGCCGGATGCTCGTCATCCGCCGGATGCTCGTCATCCGCCGGATGTTTGGTATCCGCCTCGCCCGCATCCTTCATAAACCCATGCGCTCGGAGTTGCTCTCGCAACTCGTTCAGCGATTTCTGTCCAAAGTTACGTATGGTCAACAAGGTTTCATCTCCCAGCGCCAGCATCTCCAGCACCTCACCGACGCTGGTGATGCCGGTACGCCTGAGGGAGTTGAACACGCGCACACTCAGGTCAAGCTGTTCGATCGGGATCTCATACGCCTCGCTCGGAGGGCCTACCGTCTCGGAGGACGGCTCAGCCTCCTCCTCGAGCGTCAGGCCTGCGATCAGCCGCAGATGAGTGACCAGGGTGCGTGCCGATTCCTTCAGCGCATCGAGTGGCGCAACCCGCCCATCGGTCCAGACCTCCAGCGTCAGGCGGTCATAGTTGGTCATCTGGCCCACCCGTGCCCGATCCACGTCGAACGCAATGCGGCGCACCGGGCTGAATATGGCGTCCACAGGCAACTCACCGATCGGCATCCGGCCACGTCCATCGGCGGGAAAGTAGCCCCGCCCCTGTTCTACCGTGAACTCGACGTCAAGACGCACGTCGCTGCTGTCCACAGTAAAGAGATACAGGTCCGGGTTCAGAATCTCGATCTCCGGCGGGGCTTGAATGTCGCCCGCCGTGGCTGTACCCTCACCGCGCACTTGAAGGGACATGCGCATCGGTTCCTCACTGTCCATTCTCAAGCGCAGTTGCTTGACCTGCAGGGTGAACTGCATCACATCCTCTCGCACACCTGGGATGGTGGTGAACTCGTGCGGAATATCGAAAATCCGGACCGAGGTCACCGCCGCGCCAGATAGCGAGGAGAGCAACACCCGCCGAAGCGCATTGCCCAACGTGACTCCGAAGCCACTCTCCAGTGGGCCGATCACGAACCGGCCATAGGTCTGGGAAATCGCATCCGTCTCAATTTTTGGCAATACTTGAACTGACAACCATCGCCTCCTGTGTTCCACTAGCCTCCGGCCTGTACCAAGGGCACAGCGTCACTCACACCAGGCCACCGGTGCCCGCCCAGGTCCAGAAGCGAGACGACCGATATTCCCTAGCGCGAATAGTACTCCACGACCAACTGCTCGTTCAACTTTGTGTCAATCTCCTCTCGCGCAGGCGACTTGAGCACTCGAGCGGCCATCGTCTTGGGATCCAGGCTCAACCAGTTCACCACTGTCCCTTCTTCCAGTCGCTTGGCGCGTTCACTAAAGTACGGGCGCTTGCGACTTTCCTCTCGCAGCACGATCACATCCTGAGGACGGACGATGTACGATGGGATGTTCGTGCGACGACCGTTGACAAAAAAGTGGCCATGTTGCACCAACTGGCGGGCATGGGCCCGTGAGTCAGCAAAACCCAACCGGTAGACGACGTTGTCGAGCCGACTTTCCAACACAATGAGCAGATTCTGACCGGTCATTCCCGGCCGGCGCGCCGCCTCCCTAAAGTAGCGCCGGAACTGACGCTCCAGCACTCCGTAGATGCGTCGCGCCTTCTGCTTCTCACGCAACTGAAGCAAGTAGTCAGATGGGCGACGCCGGCGGAACTGGGCCAACCGACCATGCTCACCAGGCGGGTAACCCCGGTCTCGCTCAAACGGACACTTGGGCGAGAAGCAACGATCACCCTTCAAAAACAGTTTCTCCCCTTCACGACGGCACTGCTTACAAACCGGCCCTGTGTACTTGGCCATACTCCACTCCTGATCCTGATCCTAGTCCTAATCCGTTAGAACACTCACCCGGACGTTGCCGGATGTACCCAGCGGACAACAAACATCCGTCCGCGTTATGCGCCTATACCCGGCGCTTCTTGGGCGGACGACAACCGTTATGCGGAATCGGCGTCACGTCAGTGATCGAGCGCACCCTCAAGCCCGCTGCCTGGAGGTAGCGGAGCGCCGCTTCCCGTCCGGGACCAGGCCCCTTCACGAAGACATCTACCTCAACCATCCCGTTGTCCATAGCCCCTCGAGACGCCTTCTGAGCCGCCTGGCGGGCCGCGAAAGGGGTGCTCTTACGTGACCCCTTGAATCCCACCGTCCCACCACTGGCCCAGTTAAGGACGGCCCCTTGCTGATCGGTGATCGTGACAATCGTATTGTTGAACGTAGCATGGATGTGAGCCTGCCCACGCGGCACATTCCTCTTGACCCGGCGTCCCGTTCGACGCCGTTCGGTTTGACTATCTCGCGCCATACCCCCTCCTCATCAGACCTGCGATCGGATATCTGTTACACGCACGGACGTTGGTCGTCCGCTACTTCTTTTTCATCCCACGTCGCCGTCCGCGACCTGGCACCGTCTTCTTGGCGCCGCGCTTGGTACGGGCATTCGTCCGCGTGCGCTGGCCGCGCACCGGCAGATTGCGGCGGTGACGCAGACCTCGATAACAACCAATATCCAACAGACGCCTGACGTTCATCTGCAACTCGCGCCGCAGGTCACCCTCAACCGCGTACTCACGATCAATGACCTCGCGCAGCGCAGTGACCTGCGCCTCGGTCAGATCCTTGACTCGCGTGTCGGAGCTGACTCCCGCCTTGTGCAGAATCTCAACGCTCAGGTTACGCCCAATGCCGTAAATGTACGTCAGACCGATTTCCACCCGCTTGTTCCGCGGCAAGTCCACACCTGCAATACGCGCCATATTCCCTCCAGTTTGAACTACCCCTGACGTTGCTTATGCTTTGGATTTTCACAAATCACTCGCACCACACCTCGCCGCCGAATGATCTTGCACTTTGGGCAGCGCCGCTTTACTGATGGTGATACCCTCACCGGTTCATACCTCCTTGCCAATAACCCGCGTACTGATTTACAAGCGCGTCAGAATTTTCGCCTCACCGTCGGTGACGGCAATCGTGTGTTCAAAATGCGCCGTCAATGCTCCGTCGCACGAAACCACGGTCCAGTGATTACCCAGCGTACGCACACAACTATCTCCAGCCAACACCATCGGTTCCAACGCCACAGTCATTCCCTTACGCAACCGCACTCCCGTGCCCGGCTGCCCATGGTTGGGCACCTGTGGATCCTCGTGCATGTCCCGCCCAATCCCATGGCCGGTATACTCCCGCACCACGTTGTAGCCGTGGCTCTCTACGTAGGACTGGATGGCCGCCGAAACGTCACCCGCACGGCGACCTTCCGTGGCGGCGGCAATCCCCACGTAGAGCACCTGCTCCGTAATCTCCAGCAGCCTCTGCGCCTCCCGGCTGATCTTCCCCACCGGCAGTGTAAGCGCCGCGTCACCGTGGTACCCATCCAGGATGCACCCCACGTCTATACTGATAATGTCCCCTTCCTGCAAGGCACGCGGCCCTGGAATGCCGTGCACCAACTCCTCATTGATGGAGGAGCAGATGCTGGCCGGGAAAGGGTGAGCACTGCCAGGGGGGTACCCCAGGAACGACGGAACGGCGTCGTGCTGGCGGATCACCTCCTCCGCCAGCCGATCCAATTCCGCGGTCGTCACCCCCGGCGCGACCCGCTCCCGCATCCTCTCCAGCACCTCGGCCACGACCTGGCCAGCGCGGTGCATCTTGTTAATTTCGGCTGCCGACTTCAGAGTGATCAACGCCTACTTCCTGGCCGCTTCCACCACCGCCCGTAAGTCGGCCTGCACGACCTCAATCGCCCGCTCGCCGTTGACCTCCGTCAGCAACCCCTTGGCAAAGTAGTACCCGATGAGCGGCGCAGTCTCCTTGTAATAGGTGTACAACCGATTGCGCACCGTCTCCAGATTGTCGTCATCCCGCCGGTACAACTCGCCACCACACGCATCGCATATCCCTTCGACGCGGGGCGGATCGAAGGCCAGGTTACACACCGCCTTACAGTTCCGGCAAGTCCGGCGGGCGGTGAGTCGCCGCGTGACTTCCTCATCCCGCACCTGGATGAGCGGCGCAACGCTCACGCGCTGCCCTCGCCTGCCCAGAGCCTCGTCGAGCACCGCGGCCTGGTTCAGCGTGCGCGGGAAGCCATCGAGGATTGCCCCGGCCTGGCAATCGGGCTGGCCAAGCCGCTCGCTCACCATGCCCACCGTCACGTCGTCGGGCACCAGGCCCCCGCGGTCCATGTATCCTTTGGCCAGCCGCCCCAGTTCCGTCTTGCGGCTGATGTGGTCGCGAAACAGGTCGCCGCTCGACACGTGCGGGATGCCAAGCCCCTGCGCCAGCAGGCTGGCTTGGGTCCCTTTGCCTGCGCCTGGCGGCCCCAACAGCACGACAAAGTCACCCACGCCACGCTCCTACTTGATGAATCCCTCGTAGTGACGCATCAGGAGCTGGGCCTCCAACTGGCGCATCGTGTCAATCACCACACCGACCACGATCAACAGACCGGAAGAAGTCACCAACAGGACCTGCGTCTGCAGGAACAGGTCCACAATATAGGGCAGCACCGCCACGCCACCCAGAAACAGCGCCCCTACCAGCGTGATACGCCGATACACAGAGTTGATGTATTCGGCTGTCTTCTTGCCCGGTCGAATCCCCGGAATGAAGCCCCCCTGTCGTTGCAGTGCCCCTGGCAGATTCTGCTGCTGCACCATGATGTCCGTATAGAAATAGGTGAACCCGACGACTGTCAGGAAGTACAGCAGGCCATACCATGGGTTCTGCCCGCTGAAGAAATTCATCACCCCCTGCGAAAAACGGGACAGTCCTGCACTCTTACTGCCGACGAAGAACTGGGCAATCACCGCCGGGAAGGTAAGAAAAGACTGGGCAAAGATCAGCGGGATCATGCCGGCCGTGTTGACCCGCAACGGGATGTGGGTGCTTCCACCGGAGTACATCTTCATACCCCGCACCCGCTTGCCGTATTGCACCGGAATCCGACGCTCCCCTTCCTGGACCACGACGATGACGAACATCGTGATGGCCGTGATCGCCAGGAAAATGCCTACCATCAACACGCCCATCCCCACGCCGCCACCTTCTCTGGCCTGAGCCTGCGTCCAGATGCGCACCAGGCTCTCCGGCACGCGGGCCACGATGCCGCTGAAGATGATCAACGACAACCCATTCCCGATGCCCTGCTCGGTGATCAACTCTCCCAGCCAGATGGCGAACATCGTACCGGCCGTCATCGCCACCAACACCGAAACCGTGGGCAGGATATTCTCCGGCGGGCTGAAACCGAAATGGGGCAAAACGGGCGCACTACCCGCCCCGGAACTAAAGACCCGCGCCTGACCGAACGCCTGCAGCAAGCCCAGCGGAATGGTGATATAGTACTGCCACTGGTTCAACTTACGTCGCCCTGCTTCTCCTTCCTGAGCCAATCGCTCCAACTTGGGAAAGATCGGGGTCAGCAACTGGAAGATGATCGTGGCGGTGATGTACGGATACACGCCGTTGGCCATGACCGAAAAGTTCGCCACTGCTCCACCGGACAACAGGTCCAGCAGGTTGAACAACTGGCTGGCGCCCCCGGTGCCTCCCAGCAGTTGTTGCAACGCCGCCTGGTCCACTCCCGGCACCGGCACGTGTGACGCCAGCCGGTAAATCACGAGAATCAGCAGCGTGTAGAACAACTTGCGCCGCAGATCGGGCAAAGCCATGGCATTCCGCAGAGCATGTATCATCGCCTCACACCCCTATCCACTATCCGTGCACCTTAGCGCGTTCGATAACCACCCCGTTGCCAGTGTAACGTCTCCACTGTCCCGCCGGCCGCCTCGATCTTGGCCCGTGCGTCAGCCGAGAACCGATGTGCTTTCACCGTGAGCGGATGCTGCAGTTCCCCGTGGCCCAGAATCACGACCAACTCATTGCCGTGCCTGATGAGGCCGGCCTCGGCCAGTGTCTGGGGCGTGACCTCGGTCCCCTTCGGAAAGACCGCCAGCCGCGCCAGATTGACCGGCGTGAATCGGACACGCCAGGGGTCGCGAAACCCCACACCCCGTGCAAAGGGGAGCTTGCGCACCAGCGGCAACTGTCCACCCTCGAAGTATGGCCGCACACCACCGCCGGTACGAGCATTCTGGCCTTTCATACCGCGTCCGGCCGTCTTGCCCTGCCCGGCAGCGATGCCGCGCCCCACGCGCTTATGCTTCTTGACTGCCCCTTCCGCGGGCTTCAACTCGTGTAACTTCACCCTTCACCCCCACCACGCGAACCAGTCCCAACGAACCCAGTCCTGGTCCCGGTCTCAATCCTACCCTACTTCCTCTACCGCCACCAGGTGCTTCACCTTGAAGACCATGCCCCGGATCACCGGAGTATCCTGTTGCTCCACCACCTGATGCATACGCCGCAAGCCCAAGGCCCGCACCGTCCGCTTCTGCATGAAAGAGTACCCAATCGGGCTTCTCACCAGCGTGATGCGCAACAGCCGGTCTTTCTTCGCCGCACTCTTCTTCGTCATCGCCCTCGCCTCCAGAACGGCATCACGTTGACTTCGGGCACGCCGCGCTCACGGGCCAAATCCTCCACACGCCGCAGTTGCAGCAGTCCATCCATCGTCGCCCGCACCACGTTGACGACGCTGGAACTACCCTGCGACTTGGTCAACACGTCCCGCACGCCGACCGCCTCCAGGACAGCGCGGACACCACCGCCGGCGATCACCCCCGTACCTGGGGAGGCCGGCTTGAGAAACACTCTCGCCCCACCACATCGCCCGATCACTTCGTAGGGAATCGTGGTCTGTACCACCACGACGGGACGCATGTCGCGCCGCGCCCGTTCCGTCGCCTTGCGAATCGCATCGGGCACACCCCGTGCCTTACCCACTCCCAGGCCAACCTGGCCATGGTGATCGCCCACCACGGCCATCACGCGAAAGCTAAAGCGACGTCCACCCTTGACGACCTTCGCCACCCTGGCGATGTCTACGACGCGCTCGTCCAGTTCCTCTCGCTCTTCGAATACTTCCTTATCCCGCAGCCTCTCTCTGGCCATTCTGCCTCCGTTGTGCCACAGCAGCCTGCTGCCGCTAAAACTCCAACCCGCCCTCACGGGCTGCGTCCGCCAGAGCCTTCACCCGGCCGTGGTACAAATACCCGCCACGGTCAAAGACTACCCGCTTGATGCCCCGGCTCAACGCACGCTTCGCCAACACCTTGCCCACCACACGCGCCTGTTCAGTCCTCTTGAGGCCCTGGCACTGACCCTCTACCTCTGGGTCAACGGTCGAAGCGGAGACCAACGTGTGCCCACGACTATCGTCAATCACCTGAGCATAGATGTGATGCAGGCTGCGAAACACGTTCAGTCGCGGCCGCTCTGGCACTCCAACCACGGACTTTCTTACACGCCTGTGTCGCCGCAGGCGGGCTACTCGACGATCAATCTCTGGCATATCTCAACCTCAATCCACCGCTAGGTTCATCTGTTAGCCAACCTTGCCGGCCTTGCCAGCCTTGTGGCGAACGCGCTCACCCACGTACCGGATGCCCTTACCCTTGTAGGGCTCCGGCGGCCGCCAGGCCCGGATCTCGACCGCCACTCGCCCCACCAGTTCCTTGTCAATCCCACTCACCGTGATCACTTTGGTGCGGGGTTCCACTTCGAACCGAATCCCCGCCGGTGGAGCGATGCGCACCGGGTGGGAGAAGCCCAATTGGAACAGCAGGCTTCCATCTCCCTGCAAGTCCACCCGATACCCGACACCCTGGACCTCCAACTGTTTCCGAAAACCCTGCGTCACGCCGATCACCATGTTGTTCAACAGCGCACGCGTCAGGCCATGCAACGCCCGATGGTGTGCTTGCTCCGTCGGGCGATACACTTTCAACTGGCCATCTTCCAGCCTGATTTCTATGTCGGGATGAAACCCACGGGCAAGACTGCCCTGGGGTCCCGTCACCGTCACCTGGCTGCCCTGAATATCCACCTTCACCCCTTGGGGCAAAGGGATAGGCATACGACCAATCCGCGACACTGCCAGCCTCCCTCAACATCTACCAAATGTAACACAGCACTTCACCACCCACGCCCAGGCGGCGGGCTTGCTGCCCGGTCAACACTCCCTTGGGGGTCGAAAGGACGGCGACACCGGCGCCACTCTGCACCCAGGGGATCTCGGAAGCCCGCGCATAGACGCGATGGCCTGGCTTGCTCACACGCCTCAACCCTGTGATCACGGAGCGGCGCTCCCTTCTCTCGCCCACGTACTTGAGCTTGACCACCAGTTGAGGCTGCGGGCGCTCCTGCGTCACATGATAATCCTCAATGAATCCTTCGTCCTTCAAGATCTTGGCAATCGCTGCCTTGATCTTGGAAGAAGGCAGGCGCACGCCCGGATGCTCCATGATCTGGGCATTGCGTATTCGCGTTAACATATCAGCAATCGGATCAGACGTCATCATCGGATAAGACCTCTCGTTCCCGTTTACTCACCAACTCGCCTTGGCCACACCGGGGATCTCTCCCTTCAAAGCCAGTTCTCGGAAGCAGATGCGGCATAGTTGAAAGCGCCGCATGTACCCCCGCGGGCGACCGCATATCCTGCAACGGTTTCGTACCTGCACCTTATACTTACGCCGCGTTTCTCGAATTGGCAGACACTTTCTAGCCATACTTGCTCCTCTTCTTTCGCCCTCCAGTCCAGGTTACGAGCCCCGGCGACGGAACGGCATGCCTAACGACTCCAACAACTGCCGTCCTTCCTCGTCCGTGCGCGCCGTGGTCACGATGCAGACCTCCAAACCGCGAATCTTGTCAATCGTGTCATAGTCCACTTCGGTGAACACCAGTTGCTCACGCAACCCCAGCGTGAAATTCCCGTGCCCGTCCATCGTATCGGGGACCCCGCGAAAGTCACGCTGACGCGGCAACGCCACGTTGCACAAGCGGTCCAGGAATGCCCACATGCGCTCGCCCCGCAGCGTCACCTTGACGCCGATCGTCCGGCCCTCTCGCAGTTTGAAATTCGCGATGGACTTGCGGGCCCGAGTGACCACAGGATGCTGCCCGGTGATGGTCGCAATATCCCGCACCACATTGTCCAGCGCCTTCGCGTTCTCCAGTGCCTCACCCACACCCACATTGACCACCATCTTCCGCAGGCGCGGCACTTGCATGATGTTCCGGTATCCGAACTTTTGCATTAGCGCGGGCCGGACCTCTTCATAGTAAAGACTGTGCAACCGCTGCATGTTTGCCTTCCTACCCTTCGAAACTAGTCAATGGCCTCGCCACACTGCTTGCACTGGCGCACCTTGCGCCCATCCTCGCGGCGGGCAAACCCGACGTGGGTGCGCTGATTACACCGAGGGCACACCAGCATCACGCCAGAAATGTGAATCGGGGCCTCAAACTCGATAATGCCTGGTTGGACCTGGGCGCGCCCAGCACGAACAGGACGCTGATGCTTCTTGACCGTGTTCACACCAGTCACAACGGCCCGGCCTTTCTTGGGCAATACCCGCTGGACTGCCCCACGCAGGCCCAGGTCATCGCCCGCAATCACTTCTACAGTATCACCCTTCTTGATTCGGCTACCCACCTGTACACTCCTTCGGATGTGGTCGGAGCGGATGAGTACATCCGGCCCCATCCGCGTTATGCGCTCCATGATCGCCTTACAGCACCTCAGGAGCCAGGGAGACGATCTTCATAAAGCCCTTCTCCCGCAACTCGCGGGCCACCGGCCCGAAGATGCGTGTACCTTTCGGGTTCTGGGTCGTGCCATCCAGAAGCACCGCTGCATTGTCGTCGAAACGGATGCTGGAGCCATCAGGACGGCGGTAGCCCTTGGCGGTGCGCACGATCACGGCCCGCACAATCTCCCCTTTTTTCACCTGCGCCTTCGGCTTGGCCTGCTTCACCGTCGCCACGACAATGTCACCCACTGCACCATACCGCCGCCTGGACCCTCCCATGACCCGGATGACGAGAATCTTACGCGCCCCGGTATTGTCGGCTACGTGCAGATTCGTCTCCTGCTGGATCATTGCTCAACCTCCGTCAGCACCCCAGCGCCCTCGACTGCCCCAGCCTTGGCTCGCTTCAATATCTCCTCCACCACCCACCGCTTCTCGCGGCTGAGCGGGCGGGATTCGACAATCCGTACCACATCTCCTACACGACAGGCGTTCTCGGCATCGTGGGCCTTGTATTTCTTCGCCCGGCGCAACACTTTGCCGTACAGTGGATGGCGCACCAGGCGCTCTACCCGCACGACCACCGTCTTCTCCATCTTGTCGCTGACTACGCTACCAACGAACCGCTTGCCTCGGGAAACGCGCCGCTCACTCACTGTGCTGCCTCCTCGCCCCACCGGCGACCAGCTCGCGCTCACGCAGGACCGTTTTGATCTGGGCCACGTCGCGCTTCACCGCCCGTATGCGGGTGTGATCCTCCAGACGTCCCATGGCCAACTCACGGCGCAACGTGAAAAGTTCCCGCTGAGCCTCTCCCAGCCGCCGCTGCAGCTCTTCTGTAGTCCAGGTTCGAACCTCTCGTACCTGCATCTCCCTACTCCCCCACAGAGATCTCTTCGCGCTTCACAAATTGGCACTTGATGGGCAACTTATGGGATGCCAAACGCATCGCCTCGCGCGCTACATCCTCAGATACGCCGCTCAGTTCGAGCATGATGCGGCCAGGCTTGACCACGGCTACCCAGTGGTCCACCGCCCCTTTACCTTTGCCCATGCGGGTCTCGGCCGGCTTGGCCGTGACCGGTTTATCGGGAAAGACGCGGACCCAATACTTGCCACGCCGCTGTACAAAGTGCACGATGGCTCGCCGGGCGGCCTCAATCTGCCGGGCCGTGATCCACGCTGGCTCCAGGGCCTGCAGTCCGTACTCCCCGAACGAGACCTCGGTCCCACGCGACTCCTTGCCCTTCATCCGGCCGCGCATCTGTTTACGATACTTTGTCCGCTTTGGCTGCAACATCGCCTTGCTCCCTCTCCAATTCCCATAAGCCCCAGTCCCTAGACGACGAAGGGCTCCTCCTGCTGTACCTTCGCCTCAGGCAATATCTCACCCTTGTAAATCCACACCCTGACGCCAATGCAACCGTAGGTGGTGTGTGCCTCTTCCCGAGCGAAATCAATGTCAGCACGCAAGGTCTGCAACGGCACTCGCCCCTCGCGTTCCGAGGCCTGGCGCGCCATCTCGGCACCGTGCAGGCGTCCCTTGCACAGCACCTTGATTCCCTGCGCACCAGCGCGCATGGCCTCCCGCACCGCCCGCTTCATGGCCCGGCTGTGAGAAATGCGCCGCTCCAATTGCGAAACGATATTCTCCGCCACCAACTTGGCGTCCAGTTCAGGCTGCGACAACTCTTGCACGTCCACAGAGACCCGCTTGCCCGTCATCTCCTCCAGTTCCTTGCGCAGCACCTTCACTTGCGCTCCCTTGCGTCCGATGACGATGCCCGGCCTCGCCGTCCAGATCGTTACCGAAACCTGATTCGGGAAGCGCTCAATCTCGACGCGAGAGATACCAGCACGCCCTGCGGTGCCCTGGATGTACTTGCGAATTTTCAGGTCTTCGTGCAGCAAATTGGCGTAATCCTCGCCCTCCGCGTACCAGTGCGCACGCCAGTCCCGGATCACTCCCAGCCTGAAGCCGTAAGGATGAACCTTGCGTCCCAAATCATTCCTCCTTCAAACCAAGTCAAGCCATTCTTATTCAGAATTCGCCGTTCTCTCCTTCAGCACCAACGTGATGTGCGCAGAACGTTTTCGAATCGGCCGCGAGCGGCCGCGACCGCCGAAGCGCCGTCGCCAGCCCTTCCCAGGCATCACACCTGGTCCTTCATCGGCCGTGATGTGTGCCACGTACAGATCATCACGTGCTATCTCGAAATTCTCCTCCGCGTTCGCAATAGCAGAACGGAGCAACTTTGCCACCGGGTGTGCCGCAGCGTGGGGCAGAAAAGTCAACATATCCAACGCTTCGGCAGCACCCAACCCACGCACCTGGTCAATCACACGCCGCACTTTGTTTACCGTTACCGGCACGTGCTTCGCCCGGGCCCTCACCTCTGTGCCCATACCGTACTCCCTCCCGGATGTTGTCGGATGTAAGGGATGTACCGATGTACTCATCGGCCCCACCGATGTACTCATCGGCCCCACCGATGTACTCATCGGCCCCATCACCCCTCCCGTCCGCGTTATCCGCTATATCTTCCGTACCCGGCCCTTCTTCTCCCTGGCAATGTGACCCCGGAAGGTACGGGTGGGAGCAAACTCGCCCAATTTATGCCCTACCATGTCCTCCGTGATGTAAATCGGCACATGCCGGCGGCCATCATGAACAGCAATCGTATGCCCGATCATGTGTGGGAAGATCGTCGAAGATCTGGACCAGGTGCGAATCACCCGTTTTTCCCCCACCAGATTAAGCCGTTCAATCTTCCGTAGCAACTTCGGGTCCACATACGGGATAGGTCTCTTCAATGGCGATCGTGACATGATCCACCTCGTTCCTCAATCGCTCAAACTATTGTCGCCGCTTCCCTCGTCGGCGCACGATATACTTGTTGGTAGCCTTGTTGCGTCGCGTCTTCTTGCCCAACGTCGGCTTCCCCCAGGGGGATTTGGGACTCGGCATGCCGATCGGCGTCCGGCCTTCGCCACCACCGTGGGGATGGTCACGCGGCGACATCGCCGAGCCACGCACGGCCGGACGCCGGCCCAGCCAACGCTTCCGGCCAGCCTTGCCCAACTTGACGTTGCCATGGTCCACGTTGCCGACCTGGCCAATCGTTACCATGCACTCCTTGCGCACCAATCGCATCTCACCGCTCGGGAGGCGCAAGGTCACGTAATCCCCTTCCCGGGCCACCACCTGGGCCGAGGTACCTGCCGAGCGTACCACCTGTCCTCCACGCCCGGCATACAACTCGATGTTATGCACCAGCGTGCCCAGGGGAATGCGCTCCAACGGCATGGCATTCCCTACCTGGACCTCCGCACTCTCGCCGCTCATCACGGTGTCGCGTACCTGCAAGCCCAACGGCGCGATGATGTACCGCTTCTCGCCATCCGCGTAGACCAGCAACGCAATCCGAGCCGAACGGTTGGGATCGTACTCAATGCTCGCCACCCGCGCCGGGATACCGGCCTTGTCACGGCGGAAATCAATCAACCGATACTGCCGCTTATGCCCACCGCCCCGATGGCGGACCGTGATGCGCCCCTGCGCGTTGCGACCAGACTGCCCCTGCAACGGACGCACCAGGCTGCGCTCCGGCACCGTCTGCGTCACCTCATCAAACGTCAAACCGGTCATCCCCCGCCGGCTGGGTGAGGTGGGCCTATACTTCTTGATCCCCATACTACACCCCCTCAAACACGTCCAGCCGCTGGCCCTCCGCCAGAGTGACCACAGCCTTTTTCCACAGCGAGCGACGCGTCACGCGCCGCCGCCCATGCCGCCGGCCGATCTTGGCTGGTACGTTCATCACGTTGACTGCCACCACGTCCACCCCAAAGATGGCCTCAATCGCCTGCTTCACCTCGACCTTATTCGCACGCCGGTTTACCTCGAACACGTACTGCCTTAGCCCCGAGGCCTGGTAGCGCGTCTTCTCGGTATCCAGTGGCCGAACGATCACTTCATAGGGATTCATCGCCTGCCCCTACCCTAAAATACCTTCGATCACCTGGAGTGCGCCCAACGGCATCAGCACGTGGTCGCATCCTAGCAAATCGCGGATATTCAGATAACTGGCCCGCAACGTCTTCACTTGCGGCAGGTTGCGCGCCGACTTTTCCAGCATCTCGTCCCGCTCTGGCAGCAGGATCAGCACGCGCTCACCCAGCCCCAGGTTTCCCAGCACCGTCACGATCTCTTTGGTTTTGGGTGCGTTCACCTTCAGCGTGTCCAGCACGACGATCTGATTCTCCACCACCTTAGCGGACAGCGCCGAGCGCAGTGCGGCACGCCGCATCTTGCGCGGCATGTGCTTGGTGTACTGGCGCGGCTTGGGCCCGTGAGCCACTCCACCGCCGACGAAGAGATTGGCGCTACGGCTGCCGTGACGCGCCCGCCCGGTGTGCTTTTGCCGATACCACTTGGCCTTCGTACGGTTCACCTCACCGCGCGTCAGTGTTTTGTGGGTCCCCAGCCGGGCATTCGCCAACTGCCGCACCAGCGACTGATGCATCAGCGACACGTTGACGGGGACCTCAAAGATGTCGGAACGCAGTTCGACCTCGCCGACTTTTTCCCCTTGGATATTGTACGTCGGAACAACCATTGCTCTCCCTACTCGCCCCGTCGCTTCGCTAACTCACCCGACTTACGGGCCTGCTCGATCATCACCAGTCCGTCTTTAGCACCTGGCACACTGCCACGCACCGCCAACAGATTCCGTTCCGGGTCCACCATCTCCACGCGCAGGTTCTGAGCCGTCACCCGGACGTTCCCCATGTGACCCGCCATCCGCATCCCTTTCCAGACCCGACCAGGAGAAGCGCAAGCGCCAATAGAACCCGGATGACGCTGCCGATCCGATTGGCCGCGCGTCTTGGGGCCACCGGCAAAGTGGTGCCGCTTGACCACACCGGCATATCCACGCCCCTTCGAGACGCCGATCACGTCCACCTGGTCGCCCACCTCGAACACGTCCACCAGAACGCGCTGCCCTTCCTGGGCTTCTTCCTCCTTGCGCAGGCGGAATTCGCGCAGGTTTCGCAGTGCGGGCAACCCATTGCGGGTCAAATGCCCCTTCTCACCGCCGCTTAGCCGCTGCGGCTTCACTTCCTCGAAGCCCAGTTGCACCGCACTATACCCATCCCGCTCCGGGGTATTGACACGGGCCACGTAACACGGGCCGGCCTCGATCACCGTCACCGCGATAGCCCGGCCCTGCTCATCGAAAATCTGTGTCATCCCCACTTTTCTGCCCAAGATTACTTTCACCCCAACACCTCCCCAGCGGACTGACGGCTGCGGGCAACAGCCACACCATCCCCACGCAGGAGCAACCCTGGTGGAGAGAACTCTCGGATGCTGTCGGACGTACGGGATGTACCGATGTACTCATCGGCCCCACCGATGTACTCATCGGCCCCATCCCCCCCCGTCCGCGTTGTCCGCGTTCTTTCCTCCCTCAGCATTCGCCCCCGCCGCTTATAGCTTGATCTCGATATCTACACCGGCCGGCAGGTTCAGCCGCATCAGGGAGTCAATGGTCTTGTTGTCCGGCTCGATGACGTCAATCAACCGTTTGTGGGTACGGATCTCGAAATGCTCATGCGAGTCCTTATCAATGAACGCCGAACGACGAACAGTAAACCGCTCGATCGTGGTCGGCAGAGGCACAGGGCCTACCACCGTAGCACCTGTGCGCTCCGCCGTCTCCACGATACGCTTGGCCGACTCATCGAGCACACGATGATCGTACGCCTTCAACCGGATGCGGATTTTCTGCTTGGCCATATTCCGTCACCTAGTCCAGAATCTTGGTGACGACACCCGCGCCGACGGTCAGGCCACCTTCGCGAATGGCGAAGCGGAAACCTTCCTCGACAGCCACTGGCTCGATCAACTCGACTTCCAGGTTTACGTTGTCGCCCGGCATCACCATCTCGACACCTTCCGGCAAGCGGATCTCACCTGTCACGTCCAAGGTCCGGATGTAGAACTGCGGACGGTAACCGGTGAAGAAGGCCTTGTGACGGCCACCCTCTTCCTTCTGCAGCACGATTACCTCGCTCATAAAGTGCTTGTGAGGCTTGATGCTGCCTGGGGCTGCCGCGACCTGGCCACGCTGTACGTCGTCCCGGTCTATACCTCGCAGCAACAGCCCGGCGTTGTCGCCCGCCACCACCTTGTCCAACTTTTTGCGGAACATCTCCATGTCGGTAACGATGGTCTTGGTGGGCTCGCTCTTCAGGCCAATGATCTCGATCGGCGTCATCGGCACCATCGAACCTCGCTCCACGCGGCCCGTGACGACCGTCCCGCGGCCCTTGATCGAGAACACATCCTCGATGGGCATCAGGAACGGCTTCTCCTCATCGCGCACCGGCATGGGGATATAGTCGTCCACTACGCGCATCAGTTCCCAGATGCAGTTATACTCGGGCGCATTGGGATCGGTGCTGGTGCCCTGCAACGCCTGGATGGCACTACCACGCACGATGGGCGTCTCGTCGCCAGGGAAGCCGTACCCGTCGAGCAGTTCCCGCAACTCCAACTCGACCAGTTCCAACAACTCCGGGTCGTCCATCAAGTCCACCTTGTTCAGGAAGACCACGATGGCCGGCACGTTCACCTGTTTGGCCAGGAGCACGTGCTCGCGCGTCTGCGGCATTGGGCCATCCGCCGCCGAAACGACCAGGATTGCACCGTCCATCTGCGCGGCACCGGTGATCATGTTCTTGATATAGTCCCGGTGGCCAGGGCAGTCCACGTGGGCATAGTGCCGATTGTCGGTCTCGTACTCGACGTGGGCGATGGCCACGGTCAGGATCTTGGTCGCGTCGCGGCGGAACATTTTCGCGTCCGCCTTGGCCACTTCGTCGTACGACTTGTACTCGGCATACCCTTTCAGTGCAAGCACCTTCGTGATCGCCGCGGTCAGGGTTGTCTTCCCATGGTCAATGTGCCCAATCGTGCCCACGTTGAGGTGTGGCTTTGTACGTGCAAACTTCTCTTTCGCCATTGCTCACTCCTTTCGGATTGCTACCTATGCTACACTTACCAGCCTCCGCCATAGATGATGGCGTCCATCCGTTGTTTGTCTACCTCTGCATAATGATTGAATTCCATCGTAAAAGCGCCCCGTCCCTGCGTCAGACTGCGCATGTCGGTCGCATACCCGAACATCTTCGCCAGGGGAACGAAGGCGCGAATCGCCCGCTCCCCACCTACCCGGGACGCTACCTCTCTGAGGTCAGCCCCCCGGGCATTCAAATCTCCCACCACCTCGCCGGTGTACACGTCTGGCACCACAACCTCCAGGTCCATCATTGGCTCCAACAGCACAGGATTCCCCTTTTCCACCGCCTGCTTGAAGCCCATCGTGCCGGCCACCTTAAAGGCCGATTCCGAGGACCTCTCCTCGTCCCACTCGGCGCCCACCAGCCGAACCTTCACATCCACGATCCGGTAGCCAGCCAGAACGCCACTCTCGGTCGCCTCGCGGCAGCCTCGCTCCACCGCTTCGATGAATTCTCGTGGCCACCTCAGGTCTTCCGTGACGTCCTCGAAGACGAACCCTTCGCCGGGGGGCAGAGGCTCGACCTCCAGCCAGACGTGGCCAAACAACATCCGGCCTCCCACCTGTCGCTCGAACAATCCCTCACCCTCGGCCTGCTGGGTAACCGTCTCGCGATAACTGACCCGTGGACGGCTCACCCGCCCACTCACGTTGAACTCCCGCAACAGCCGATCGGTCAGGATTTCCAGGTGCAACTCTCCCATCCCGGAGATGAGCGTCTGCCCGGTGCCCTCATCCACCCGCACCACAAAGGTGGGGTCTTCCTCCGCCAGCCTCTGCAGCCCTTCCGCCAACCGATCCTGATCTGCCATCGTTCTCGGTTCAATCGCTACCGAGATCACCGGCTCCGGGAAGGAGATGGACTCTAGGACGATCGGCCCATTAGGCGCACACAGCGTCTCACCGGTGAAGGTGTCCTTCAATCCCAGCGTCGCGCCGATGTCCCCCGCCTCCAGTTCCTGAATCTCCTCGCGGCGGTCAGCCAGCATACGAAGCAACTTGTGGACGCGCTCTCGATGGCGCTTGGTAGAGTTGATGACCTGCGCCCCTACCTTCACCTTCCCCGAGTAGACCCGGAAATAGGCCAGCCTACCTACGTACGGATCGCTTGCGATTTTAAAGACCAATGCCGCCAGCGGCGCATTCGGATCCGCAGGGCGGGTCTCCGTCTTCTTGGTGTACGGGTTGACCCCTTCCACCGGCGGAATGTCCAGCGGCGAGGGCAGATAATCTACCACCGCATCCAACAGGAGTTGCACACCCTTGTTGCGCAGCGCCGAACCACACAGAACCGGGTGCAACTGCCCCGACAGGGTAGCGCGCCGCAGTGCCTGCCGCAGCCGAGTGGCCGGGATGTCCTGCCCTTCCAGATAGAGCGCCATCAACTCATCGTCGGTCTCGACGATCTGCTCGACAGCCCGTTCCCGCGCCTCAGTTACCACTTCCGCCAACTCTGGCGGTATCCCCACCTCTGCGGGCGACATCCCCAGTTCATCCGTCCACACCCAGCCCCGCATCTCCAGCAAATCCACTGCACCTCGGAAACTGGACTCGCTGCCGATGGGCCACTGAATGGCGACCGGATGGGCGGACAGTCGCTCGCGGATCGTTTCGACCGCGTGGGCAAAGTCAGCACCCAGCTTGTCCATCTTGTTAATGAAAGCGACCAGTGGCACTCCAAATCCACGTGCCTGTCGCCACACCGTCTCCGATTGCGGCTGCACTCCTGCTACCGCGTCGAAGACGACGACCCCACCATCGAGGACACGTAGACTCCGCTGCACCTCTGCGGTAAAGTCAATGTGTCCAGGTGTATCTACGATGTTAATCTGACAGTTCCGCCAGAAACAGGTCACTGCCGCCGCAGTGATCGTAATTCCCCGCTCCCGCTCCTGCACCATCCAGTCCGTGATGGTCGTCCCATCATCCACGTTTCCCATCCGGGAGGTCCGGCCGGTGTAGAACAGGAAGCGCTCCGTCGTCGTCGTCTTACCCGCATCTATGTGGGCGATGATGCCGATATTCCGAAGGCGGTCCAGCGGGCTCTGTGTGACCATCGCTTGATTCAAGATCCACTGATCTCAAATCTCCCAATCCTTACCGCCGGTAGTGGGCGAAGGCACGGTTGGCCTCAGCCATCCTGTGGGTATCTTCTCTCTTCTTAACCGCCGTCCCGGTCTCACGCGCTGCATCCATCAACTCACTGGCCAGTTTTTCGGCCATAGACTTGCCAGGACGGCTATGCGCAGCACCCAACAGCCAACGCATCGCCAGGCTCACCCGGCGATCTGGCGATACCTCCACCGGGATCTGATACGTGGAGCCTCCCACGCGCCGGGGCTTGACTTCCAGTATCGGCGACACATTCTTCATCGCTTCTTCCATCACTTCCAGGGGAGGCCGCTTCAAGCGGGCCTCCACGATGTCCAACGCGTCGTACATAATCCGCGCCGCTACGCTCTTCTTACCTCGTCTCATCATGCCACTGATGAACCTGGCCACCAGCACGCTGTTGTAGCGGACGTCTGGCTTCACACTTCGCTTAGGCGGACGATACCGTCGGGGCATAACTCACCTACCTTAGCCTCTACTTCTTGGAACGCTTGGTCCCGTACTTGGAACGCTGCTGTACACGACCGTCTACACCTGTGGAATCCAGAGCACCACGCACCACGTGATAACGCACACCGGGCAGGTCCTTGACGCGCCCTCCACGCACCAACACCACCGAGTGCTCCTGCAACGTGTGCCCCTCTCCAGGGATGTACGCCGTCACCTCGATGCCATTGGTCAGACGCACACGGGCGATCTTGCGCAGCGCCGAGTTAGGCTTCTTAGGCGTCATCGTCCGTACGCTGGTGCACACACCACGCTTCTGAGGGGCTCCCTTGTTGCTGCGCCCCTTACGGGCTCGCGTGCGCTGCTGCGTGAACGAGTTGAATGTGTACAGCAACGCAGGCGCCTTGTACTTGCGCGACTTGGGTTTTCTTCCATTACGAACCAACTGGTTGATTGTAGGCACTAGTACCTCCCTACGAACGCAGTGAAGAAGGCCATCCACCCGTACCGATGGCCTTCATCTCCCATGTTCCACAAGTATCTCCATTTTCAATCGGGCAGCAGGGGCTCTGGCTGCTACCCATCCCAGAGACGAGCATTTTACCACGGATCTGCCAGAAGTCAAACAGGCTGTACACGTTCTGCAACGTTCCCACCCCCTCGCCGGACCAAGAGCCCAGGCGAAGGGCCCGCCTCGAATCTCAATGACCGGATGCGACGCCAGGAGCGGGCTAACGGCCCCGCCGGTCCAGGCTCAAGAGCCCCATGCCCAACATGGGCACCTTGGTCCTCTCCTCGTCCCGGCCAAAGTCTAGCACTTCACCGTCCTGGGTGATCGCTTCGACCTCCAGCCCCAGGCTCTGCAACTCCTTCACCAACACCTTAAACGAGGCCGGCACGCCCGGTTCCTCGACAGGTTCCCCTTTCACAATCGCTTCGTAAGTCTTGACCCGACCCTGGACATCATCCGACTTGATGGTGAGCATCTCCTGGAGCACGTGAGCGGCGCCGTAGGCTTCCAACGCCCACACTTCCATCTCCCCAAAACGCTGGCCACCGAACTGGGCCTTGCCCCCCAGCGGCTGTTGTGTCACCAGGCTGTAGGGCCCCGTAGAACGCGCGTGGACCTTGTCTTCGACCAGGTGGGCCAATTTCATGATATAAATCATGCCTATCGTCACCGGCCGGTCAAAGGGCTCCCCTGTCTTGCCGTCGTACAGGGTCATCTTGCCCAGGATTGGCCACGGCTTCGAGGTCTCCAGGCTCACCTGCATCGCCAACGCCTCCAGCGCCTCGTCGTCCAGGTCGGCGATCTCCCGCCCCTGGTCCTCCAACCAGAGGCGCAGGCAAGTCACCCTGGCCCGCTGATCTGCCACAATCCGCTGGGCCAACGAGCGCGAGTCGTCTTCATAGACGAGCAATTCGTCCGGGTTACAGCCCCTCTCCAGCAGCCACTCGTGTAGCACCGCTCTCCGCGCGTAGACCCGGTCCGCAATCAAGCGATCCACGTCGTAACTACGCCCAGCCAGCCAGGCCACGATGTACAGCCGCCGCGCCTCTTCATCGTCCCTCAGCGTTTCGAGGGGATAATCCTGCCCCTTCAGCCATGCCCAGGCACGCTCGGTCATCTCATCCCATGCGCGATCAATGAGCCAGGCTCGCGCCAATTCCGCCTCGACCTGGGTTTCGTTGGCACCGTCGAACACCGGCGTGATCGCCCGAAACCCCAGCCGAGATGCAGCCCATCCAAGATGAGTCTCCAGGATCTGGCCGATGTTCATCCGTCCCGGTACGCCCAAGGGGTTCAATATGATGTCTACAGAAGTGCCGTCAGCGAGGAATGGCATATCCTCGATCGCCACCACCTTGGAAATGACCCCCTTGTTTCCGTGCCGGCCCGCTATCTTGTCGCCCTCGTTGATCTTACGCAACTGGGCCACGCTGACGCGCACCATCTTTTCCACTCCCACTTTGAGATCTCGGTACTCCTCCCGATCGAAGACCGTCACGTCCACGACCTTGCCGCGTTCTCCGTGCGGCAGGCGCATGCTGGAATCCTTCACCTCGCGGGCCTTTTCACCAAAGATGGCACGCAGCAGTTTCTCCTCGGGGCTCAATTCCTTCTCACCCTTGGGCGTGATCTTGCCCACCAGGACGTCCAGAGCCCCCACCTCCGCTCCGACGCGGACGATGCCGTCCTCATCGAGGTCCTTTAGCGCCTCCTCACCTACGTTGGGAATGTCACGGGTGATCTCCTCCGGGCCGAGTTTGGTGTCGCGGGCCTCCACCTCGTGCTTCTCCATGTGGATGGAACTAAACTTGTCCTCTCGCACCAGGCGCTCGCTGATCAGGATCGCGTCCTCAAAGTTCCCACCTTCCCAGGAGAGAAAGGCGCACAATACATTGTGCCCCAGGGCCAGTTCGCCACTCTCGGTCGAGGAACTATCTGCCAGCACATGGTCCTTGTGCACGCGCTGTCCCTTGAACACCACCGGCCGGTGATCAATGCAGGTGCTCTGGTTCGAGCGCTTATACCTGTGCAGATGATAGGTGCGCAACCCGCCGGCCTCGCGCACTACGACCTTGTCTCCCGTGACGCTGACGACCTCTCCATCGTCTTTCGCCAACACCACCTGCCCAGAGTCGAGAGCAGCCCGCCATTCCATGCCGGTGGCCACGATCGGGGCCTCAGGCTTGATCAACGGTACCGTCTGCCGCTGCATGTTGGAGCCCATCAGCGCACGGTTCGCATCATCGTGCTCCAGGAATGGGATCAACGCCGCCGAAACCCCCACGATCTGACAGGGCGCAACGTCAATATAGTCCACCTTCTCCGGCAAAGACAGGGGGAACTTGTCGGCACGGCGGGTCGAGACAAGCGGTTGCACGAAATGGCCCTTCTCATCCAACTCAGCGTTGGCCTGGGCAATGGTGTAGCGGTCTTCCTTGTCGGCCGAGAGATACACGAGTTCATCACTTCGGACCACCGGCACGACCGGAACTTGCTCGGTCAGGCCCAACCCCGCGATCTGCGCAGCCGACTCCTTCGTCACCTCGGTCCCTGCCTTCGCCACCACCTCACCGCTTTCAGGGTCAATCACGTCCTCCCTCAGGGTTTGGCCGACGAGCGCCTCGACGGTGGGCTCTACGACGCGAACTACCTTGCGATAGGGTGTCTCCACAAAGCCCAGCGAATTGACCCGCGCGTGCGTCGCCAGGCGGCCGATCAGTCCAATGTTCGGTCCTTCTGGTGTCTCAATGGGGCAGATCCGTCCATAGTGGCTGTAGTGCACGTCGCGCACGTCGAAGCCGGCTCGCTCACGTCGCAGCCCGCCTGGCCCCAGCGCCGAAAGCGTACGCTTATGGGTGAGTTCCGCCAGCGGGTTGGTCTGCTCCATAAACTGCGAGAGTTGGCTGGACCCAAAGAACTGCCGGACAATGGCAACTACCGGCCGGATGTTGATCAGGTTCACTGGGGTCAACGACTCGGATTCGCGGATAGACATGCGCTCCACCACCAGCCGCTCCATACGACGCAATCCGATTCGCAGCTTGTTCTGGATCAGTTCCCCTACCGTCTTGACACGGCGGTTGCCCAGGTGATCTATGTCGTCAGCGTCCTCGATACCGTTGTTGATGCGGATCATGTGCTGCACCAGGGCCACCAGGTCCTGCTTGGTGACCATGCGATGCTCCGGGTGAATTTCGAGGCCGAGCCGCTGGTTCAGTTTATAACGGCCTACTCGCTGTAGATCGTAGCGTCGAGGATCGAACAGTTGTTGTTCCAGATACTCCCGTGCATTTTCCAGCGTGGTCGGATCGCCAGGGCGCAGGCGGCGATAAAACTCCAACAGCGCTTCCTCAGCCAACGTGCGCCCATCCTTGGGGTCCCAGTTTGGCTCCTGGCGAATGGTGGTGGCCAGATATTGATGGCTGGGATTGCTGTCCGCGTCTCTAAATAGCGCCAGCAACTCGTCGTCGCTTCCATCTCCCAAGATGTTATTCCCGGTCAGGTCATCCACCGCCGCCAAAGCGCGCAGCAGAATCGTGACAGGCAAGGTGCGCTTACGGTTGAACTTGATCGTGATGTAGTCGGACTTGCGGGTCTCGAACTCCATCCAGACGCCACGGTCTGGGATGAGTTTGGTCATACTGAGCCGCCGACCGCTAACCCGATCCTCCGCCAGGTCAAAATAGACGCCTGGAGAGCGAATCAACTGGCTGACGACCACCCGCTCGGTGCCGTTGATAATGAAAGTGCCGTTCTCAGTCATCAACGGAAAGTCGCCCAGAAAGATCTCCGACTCCACGATCTCACCGCTCTCGCGATTGTCCAACACCACGCGGACGTATAGTGGAACCCCAAACGTGATGTCGCGCTCGAGGCACTCTCCCTCAGAATACTTGGGCTCGCCAAAGCGATAACCAAGGTCGAACCCAGCTTCTCTGGCCTTAGAGCCCGGAAAGTATAGCTTGAGATTGCTGTTGAAACTCTCGATGGGGGAGACTTCGTCGAACAACTGAGTCAGACCCTCTTCTCGAAACCACCGGAAGGATTCGAGTTGGACCTCGATCAACTGCGGCAGTCTCTCCGTATTGGTGATTCGGGCATAAGACTTCTTCCCCAGATAAGTCGCCACTATCGTTCCTTTCTCTTCCTAGACTCACTCGACTCAGGCTGTCGCACAGTACATTTATGTCACGACATGAAGTGAGCGAACCCTAAGTATAGCATAAAAATCCAGTTTGTCAAAAAGTGGACTGCTCGCCCGCGCCTCCCCCCCACCGCCGAGCCTCCACCTACCCGTTTCCTGCTCACTCATACCGGGCATACGCGCCACGATATGAAGTTTGTCACCCCATAGAAGTGTCATTATCCACTACGCCAGGAGGCTCCCTTGGATTATCATGTAAGCTGAGGTGAGTGGCAGAACAAGCCACGAATAACCTCTCCTCCTTTCCTTGGCCGTAGGCCCCCTGGAACCCCCCAGGGGGCCTTGGTCTTTATGGGGGCTTTCAGATCTTCCTATGGCCGGCGCGTCGCCTGACCTCTGACCGGGATGCGCTGTCCCAGGTCGAGCCGCATCTGGACCAGTACGCGCAATGTCTGGAAGCCGGCTGCCTCCAGTGCGGCGACCAGCGGCTCACCAGGGCCTGGCAATGTAGTCTCCACCATCTTCTTAGCAGCGCTACCCAGGCTGGATACCCCCTGCTGCACGAGCAGGGTCGCCAAGCGTTCATCGCCGGACGGCACCATCAAGAGTTCGAGCCGGTCCGGGCGGCGCCCACGTTCGTGCAGCGTCCGCACCGCCCCACGGAGCAGGCCATTTTCCTCGAGCACCCACCAGGTTTCGCGTCGCCCTTCCAGCCACCGATCGAGAGAACGCTCCCAGTTTGGCCTATAGTCCTCCTGTCGGATCTCCAGCAACACCCGGTGGGCTTGGGGCACCAGAGCATACACCAATTCAACCAACGCCGCGCTCTCGCGGCCACGCCCTCGGCGCGCTGGCGGGTACGGTGGTAGACTCACCGACAGCAGTGCACCCGCAGGGCGCAAGAAGTGCTGTGTCCTGCCGACCTCCTGGAAGCCCAACTGTCCATAAAGTCGTCCGGCGACCTGGTTGTCGGCGCGTACCTCGAGCCCCACCCAGCGCCCGCCTCGCGCCTCGATCGCCTCCAGCGCAGCCTTCATCAACGCGCCGGCGATACCGCGCCCCTGCCAGTCGGGATGGACGGCCACGTTACCGATGAAGAAGCCACCCCATTCCCGCGCGCGCCGCAGCGAGACGTTGCCCACCACACGCCCCTGCTCGACCCACACAAACCCCGACGTGATCTCAGTACCGCTTGAATCAGGCCAGTAGAGCCACCACAACAGCGAGTGCCAGCGAGCAACGCGGCGCATCTCTGCCAGCGCGATGTCCCCGTCAGGACCCAATATGTCGCGGAAAGCGATGGCGATCAACTCGGCGACCGGCTTGAGGTCACGGTAGGGATCAAAGGGGCGCACCCCACTCTGAGCGCGCACCCCACGTACGATAGCGGCGACCATGGGCCCATCCCCCTGGGTCTCAAGCGAGCAAAGCAGGCGCTTCACTCGCGGCCGTCACAACTGTCCTTCCAGATAACGGCGCAGCAGGTCCAACGCGGCCTCGGCCGAATACTCTTTGTTCTCCCACCGGTCGCCGCTCCACACGTACCGCTCTGCCCATTCCCCGTCAGGTGCCGCCAGTGCGACGTGGACCAGGCCCACAGGTTTATCTGGCGAGCCACCATCCGGCCCGGTGATGCCGGTGACAGACAGACCGACGTCGGCACGTAAAGCCTGCCTGACCCCCTGGGCCATCTCCCGCGCCACCTGTTCACTGACCGCGCCGTGTTGAGATAATGTGTCGTGCCGCACGTGGAGAATTAGTTCCTTGGCCTCGTTGGCATACGCCGTGATGGATCCCTGGTAGTAAGCCGAGGCGCCAGGGACAGCAGTGATACGGTGCCCAATCAGCCCACCCGTACACGATTCGGCCACCGCCAACTTCATCCCACCCTGCTTGAGCAGCCTGCCGATGATGACCTCGCAGGACTTGTCGTTCGGTGCTTCCATCCATCCTCTCAATACAAGAGACCCCGGCTCATCGCCAGGGTGTAAGATTTCAACACAAAAATGCCCCCAAAGGGATTCGAACCCTTGTCGCGGGCTTGAAAGGCCCGTGTCCTAGACCAGGCTAGACGATGGGGGCATTGACATGCGCATTCTACCACAAAGCCTTTTTGCGTCAAGCACTGCCTGACCCCTCAATCAAAAGGCCGGGCCTGCCGAGGCCCAGCCTCACTTTTTCGTGTCTGCTTCACACCTCGGGCCTGCCTATGGCTGCCCGGCGCGGTACTGGCTCCCGTTGCCCCACCCCCGCGTCCCTGCCAGGTTCTCGTACAGAGTGCGGCTGAATCCCGTCACTGTCAGGAATCTGTCCAACAACGTACGCTCCATCTCGGCGTCACGAACCTCGAGGTAGGCACTGTAGATCAACGCCAGGTCCAGGTTCAGTGCCTTGTCCAGGGTACGCATGGTGGACGAAAACAACTGGGGACGCTTGCCCAACCTACTTTGAGCAAACTCGAATATCTTGGTACGCGCCAACCCCTCCAGCAGAATGACATCCTCGAACATCAGGTCAATCTCGACCAACTTGCGCCCAAACGCCCAGCGCCCCTTGACGTACTCCTCGTCGAACGTCCCAACGAACAAACCCGCCAGCCACTCATGGAGCACCCCGTGCAGGCGCTGGACGAAGCGCGGATTGGCCATCAATGGCTGCGTACCTTTGAACTGTACCAATTGTCTGCCGAGCGCTTCGACCACCTCGGCCAGATCAGAATCCAGGCAACGACTCAACTGCTCGATCCGCGCCTGGTCGGCCAAGTTCCACCCAAAACAAGTTTTGACCTTGTCGAACCAGGCCATCATCGCAAGCCTACCCTCCACCCGCCCTGATAAGCCGATTCATCACGTCCAGCGCACAGGCAAGCGTAGCATAACACAGAAAGCGACCCAGGCAGGTTGCGAAGGGGTTACGGTTTAGTTACGAGCCGGGCGACCTCAGTTCACGTCGGGTTTGCTGCTGCTCGCAAACATGTAACCGACGCCACGCACATTGAGGATGTACTTGGGGTTAGAGGGATCTACCTCCATCTTCTTACGCAGACGCCGGATATGGACCCTGACGATCGCCCGTGCCCCCCAGGCATCTGTTTCGTACCCCTGGGCACGTCGCACCAACTCTTGCGGGCTCCAAACCTGGTCTGGCGTCTCCATCAAGCAAGCCAGAATCTTTAACTCGGTTGGGGTCAGGTCGAGCGGCCGTCGCTGCAGCATCGCCACGTGTTTCTGCAAGTCCACCACCACGTCGCGAATCTGGATAAAGCGGCTGGGTTCAGACGGCGGTGCCTCTTCTGTCGTCTTCGTCCCCTCCACCACCACCAACTCGGAGAGCGTCCGCTTCAGTTGGCTGACCAAGTGCTGGCGCTGCTGCTCCTGTTGCCGTTTCGCCAGGCCCTTACGCACGCTCTCCAGAACTTCGGGGATCGGACATGGCTTGAGCAGGTAATCGTGAGCGCCATGACGAATGGCCTGAATCGCGGTCTCCAGCGTTCCAAACGCGGTCAGCAGGATAATGACCGTGCCCGGAGATTGCTTCTTCACCGTTTCGGTCACCTCAAGCCCATCCATCCCAGACATCTTGAGGTCGAGCACGATCAGGTCAAAAGGGCTACTCTTGTTCAACAGGCTCAACGCCTCTTCGCCGCTGGCAGCAGTGTCCACCTGGTAGCCCTCCAACCTCATGATCTCTGCCAGGGAGACACGCGCCACGACTTCATCGTCCACTACCATCACATGTGCTGCTTGACCTTGCTCTGGCATGGCTCTGTACTCATTCTATTGTGCAACGCGCTTCGAGGACACATTGTCCTGCAGGCTTACCCGCCGAACGGGCAGCTTGACGATAAAGGTTACCCCCTGGCCTGGCTGGCTCGATACCTCGATCGTGCCACCATGGCGCTCCACAATGCCATAACTGATCGCCAAACCCAATCCGGTCCCATTGGGCTTGGTCGTATAGAAAGGTTCGAACAGGTTGGCGACCTGCTCCGCCGTCATCCCTGGGCCAGTATCGCGAAAATACGCCAACATCCATTCTTCATCCTCTGAAAGCCGCACCTCCAGCCACAGATCGCCCCCCGCGGGCATGGCCTCGATCGCATTGATGACGATGTTCAGGAACACCTGGGTGATCTGATCGGCAACCATCGGTACCGGGGGCAGGTCAGGGCTGAAGCGCGTATGCACGCGCACCCCACCGTGCTGCAACCGTTTGTGGGCCAGGGCCAGCACGTTTTCCACAACGGTGTTGACGTCAGCCGGCGCTATATCGCCGCGCGAGGGCCGATAGAACTCTAACATGCGCTGCACAATCTCGATCAGCCGTTGCACCTCGGCCTGGGCCATCTTGAGATACTGCGAGCGTTTATCGTCCCTCAGGCCTTCGTGCAGGCTCAAATGCAGGCTGTTGTGGATTGCTTGCAGGGGGTTGTTGATCTCGTGGGCGATGGACGCGGCCAGGCGGCCAATGGCCGCCATCTTTTCTGCCTGCACCAGTTGGGCCTGGGAACGTTCCACTTCCTTGGCAAAGTCAGCCAACTCGCTGTACAGATTGGCATTGTCCACCGCCACCGCCACCGAAGCCGCCATCGCCTGCAGCAGTCCCAGGTCCTGCTCGGTGAACGATCCATCCAGCCTGTTGAGTACCTCGATCGCGCCGATCACCTGGTCACGGATTCTCAGCGGCACACAGAGGATTGATCGCGCAGTAAAGTCCGCCTCCTCATCTATGTCAGCCGAAAAATAGGGGTCGCGCTCGACATTGTTGACGAGTTTGGACTGGCCGGACTTGACCACGTAGCCCACGATGCCCTCTTCCGGCTGGATCGTCCGGCCAGTAATCCAGCCCTGTTGGGGGCTAAAACTTCTGCGAAAGACCATTCCGCCGATCTCTTCGTCTACCAGCACCAGCGAACCGGCCTCCACCTGCAAGATTTCACGAATCCCCTGCATGGTCGCTTCCAGGACCTCGTCCAGTTCCAGGCTGGAGGTGACCATGCGGTTGATCTCGACCAGCGCCGACAGTTCCTGGTTGCGCCGCCGCAATGCCTGCTCACTGCGGCGAATGCGCATGACGGCGTCAATGCGCGCCAGCAATTCCCGAGGGTCGAAAGGCTTGGTGAGATAGTCGTCGGCTCCCAATCCCAGCCCCAGCGTCTTATTGCTGACCGAATCGAGCGCCGTCGTCATGATGATGGAGGTGTTGTGCAGCGCAGGATCCGCCTTGACCCGGGTGATCACCTCGTAGCCGTCCATCTCCGGCACCATGATGTCCAGTAAGACCAGGTCAATCTCGTGCCCCGCAGTCGCCTCCCGTCGCAAGAGCGAAAGCGCCTCGTCGCCGGAATATGCAACCTGCACCTGGCAGCGTACCAGCCCCAGCATGCTTTGCATCAGTTCGACCATCTCGACGTCATCCTCGACGATGAGGATGCGGGGAGGTGCCAGTTGCTCATCCTCGTGCATCGTGCCATCACCAAGCCATCGTTACAGCGTCAACGCCAGACACGCCAGGTCCTCGCTCCTCGGCCTGCGCTCCTCAACCCTCATTATACATGCTTTGCGGGCACACACAAGTGCAAAATCTCCTTATGAATCCTTAACGTGGGCGCCGGTCACGGCCCCACCCCAGGCTCACCTGGAGCCACTTGAAGCCCCGGCCCCTGTTCCACATCCAGCACCTCGACATTCCACAACTCGCTGCGCGCCGTGGAATCCAAGGCGAAATTCAACACGTGCGGCCTGGCGATGGCAACCCGCAGCCACAGAAAAAGCGGAATGGCAGGCAGTTCCTCAGCGAAAATAACCTGGGCCTGCTGATGAACCTCTGCATACTCCGGGGTGCCGGGCAATGCGGCGAGCGCCGCCTGGCAAGCCGCATCATAGTCGGCATTGCTGTACCCGGTGACGTTGTCCCCATCCCAGCGCCCTTTGTCAGGAACCTCAGAAGACAGGTAGCGCCCGCACAAGGGGGCGCCGTCGAACCACCACACCGTTTCGGCCATGTCGAACCGGCGGCCGAAGAGTGGCCCAGCGGGGCCCTCCGCGAACATCTCCGACGCAGGTTGGATTTCCAGATTGACACGCATGCCGCAATCGGCCAGATAGGCCCGCACGATGCGGGCCACCTGCTGCGAAAGCGGGTTGTCCGAGGACGTCAGCAACGTCACCTCCAGGGGCGTACCGGTGCGGATCCCTCGCACGCGTTGGGCCTCGCGCACGCCGTCCTCATTCTCATCCAGCCACCCCACCTCTTCCAGCAGTGCCCGCCCGGCCGCCGGATCGTATTCCCAGTGCACGAGGCGGCTGCCCGCGTACAGCGGGTGATGGGGGGGCAAGTAACTATCCGGCACGACGCTGCGACCGTACGTGACCTCGTCCACGATGGCCCGGCGGTCAATACACTGCACGATGGCCCAGCGCACCCGCACGTCCCCAAAAAAGTCCGCGCGCCGGTAGTCCGATGCCGGAACGATGCCGAAGTCAATGTGCTCCCATCCATTGCTGGTGGCGGTCGCCACCTGCAGCAGGCCGCGCTGCTCCGCCTGCACCAGCAGCGGCATGGACGACTCGAAACCGGCGTCGTGCGTGCCAATGTCGCACTCGCCCGCGAGGAGACGGGCCACCATCTCCGGCGCACCAGAAGTGAACCGGAACACCAAGCGGTCCAGGGTTGGCAGTCCTTCGGCAGCCCGGAAGTAGTGCGGGTTGCGCACGAGGGTGATGGCTTCTCCCGGCGTCCACTCCTCGACGACGAACGGCCCCCATCCCAGCGGGTAACGCCGCGTATCTTCCGCCTCCAGCAGTTCGCCCGGCGCGCGCCCCTCCAACTGGTGGCGCGGGAGGGGCGCAAAAAAGTTCAGAAAATAGGTGGGGCTTACGAAACCCGGCAGGCCGACCCACCTCACGCGCCATTCATCCGTCGCATAGTAGCGGGCCGTACGGTCTACCAGGTAACGGCTGCCGGGCGTGGCGGGATCAGAAGCCACCTGAAAGGCAAACACGGAATCATCCGCCGTGAGTGGCTCGCCATCGGCCCAGGTCACGTCCTCACGCAGTATGAAGGTGACCTCCATGGCCTCCATCTGCAGCGGTTCGCCCTCGAACTCGATCAGGCATTCCTCGACGTCGCAACCGGCGGGACGGACCCGGACGCCGTCCGCCAGTTCCACCACCTCACCGGCGGCGTCCACGACCCGGTCACCCTCCCGCACGCGCACGATGCGCGTGACTACGTCTCGGTCAGCGACGCTGGGGATCTTCAACAGAATCACCGGCCGATAGGTGTAATTGACGGTATCAATCGGGCCGTCGTAGAGCGCTTCCATCACGTGGGGCGTCGCTGCCAGGCGGGAGCCGCCGTACAGGTACAGCGTATCGGGCTCGCCGGCCAAGCACACGGTGAGCACCTTCGGCTCGGGAGGCAAAGGGGTGGGCGTTGGGGAGGGTGTGGCCGTGACTACGACCGTCTCCGGCGGCGTCGTCACGGTGACGGTCACAATCTGAGGGGCGCAACCCGCGAGCCACAGGAGCGCTGCGCTCAAGACAACCCAGGCACGTCGCCGTCGGTGCAGCATCATTTCCTCCAGGGAGAGGAGTATATCACCACACGGGCCATCGTGCAAGGGAGAGGAGGGGCCGATGCGGGCGCAAGGAGCGGGCGCAAGGAGCGGGCGCAAGGTGCGGGCGCAAGGTGCGGGCGCAAAAAGCGGGCGGCAGCACGCAAGTACTGCCACCCGCTGGCCGACGAGTGCCTGTAAGATGTCTATAGACCTACTGCGTGCCCCGCAGGCGCGGGTCCAACGCATCCCGCAAGCCATCTCCGAGGAAATTGAAGGCAAACATGGTGATAGATAGCGCCAGCGCAGGCAAGATCGCCTGGTGCGGATAGGTGCGGATTGCCTGTGCCCCGTCCGCGATCATGGAACCCCAACTCGGCGTCGGCGGATTCACCCCCAGCCCGATGAAGCTCAGGAACGCCTCGGTCGCGATATACCCCGGAATGGCGAGCGTCACCGTGATCACCAGCGGCCCCAACACGTTGGGCAGGAGGTGGCGGAAGATGATGCGCCCGTTGCCGGCCCCCATGGCCCGCGCCGCCAGGGTGAATTCTTGCTCCCGCAGCGAGAGCACCTGCCCGCGCGCCAGGCGGGCCGTCCCCATCCAGGCCGTGATGCCGATGCCGACGAAGATGAACAGCATGCCGCCAAAGCGCCGGTCTATGGCGTTCATCAAGTAGGCAAACGTCCCCGGCTCGCTCTCGGAGAAGGCGGAGCGGAAGAAGGCCATCATCAGGATGATCAACAGCATGGTGGGAAAGGCATACATGATGTCCACCAAGCGCATCATCAGGTTGTCTACCCGTCCCGAGAAGAAGCCGGAGATCAGGCCGTACACCGTGCCCACGAACAGGGCGATGAGTGGGCCCGCGAGGGCCACCGACAACGAGATCTGCGCCCCGTAGATCAGCCGGCTCAACAGGTCGCGACCGACATAGTCGGCCCCCAGTGGGAACTGGCCGCTGAGTTTGGCGTAGGGCTTGATCGTAGGAAACAAGGCCGTCATCCAGGAGGGCACCGCGTCCGTCTGCTCCCGGTCCTGGTCAGAATAGGAATAGGGCGACAACTGCGCAGCGAAAACTGCCGTCAGCACCAACAAGATGACCAGGCTGCCGCCGAACACGGACGCCTTGTTGCGCGTCAAGCGAAAGAGCGCATCCGCCCACAGGCTGGCGGTCCTGCGCCGCACTGGTACTACTGCCTCTGAAACTGCCACCGACTACCTCCTACTACTCCCAACCCACCTCATTCATACCGGATGCGCGGGTCCAACCACGCATACGTAATGTCCACCAAGACGTTGGCGATCACCAGGAAGATCGCGTACAGCAGGATCGTCCCCATGATCACCGGATAGTCCCGGTTGGTGATGCTGGTGATAAAGTACCTGCCCAAGCCCGGAATGCCGAACACCTGCTCCACCACGAACAGCCCGGTCAGCACCGCCGCGAACATCGGCCCCAGGATCGTCACCACCGGAATGAGCGCGTTGCGCAAGGCGTGGCGCGTGGTGACCACCCGCTCCGACAGGCCCTTGGCGCGCGCCGTGCGAATGTAGTCCTCGTGGATGACCTGCAACAGGCTGGCGCGCGTCAGGCGGGCGATGATGGCCGAGAAGCCCGTGCCCACCGCAAAGGCCGGCATGAGGGCGTACCTCCAGAAATTCCAGGTGAACAGATCGCGGGGAACGAAAAAAAACAGGTAAGGTGGCCTGGCGCCCCAGCCGGTGGGGGGCAGCCACTTGAGCGCCACCCCAAAGATCCACACCAGCACCGGTCCCATGGCCACCACCGGCACCGAGACTCCAAAGATAGCCACCCCCATCCCCAGGTAGTCCCAGATGGTGTTCTGTTTGAGCGCCGCCAGGATGCCCATGGGCAGACCGATGGCCAGCGCCACCGCCATGGACAGGAGGCCCAACTGGAGCGAGACGGGCAATTGCTCCCGGATGATGTCGTTGACCGTGCGGCTGCGGGAACTGTAGGAGGGGCCAAAGTTCATCCAGCGCAAGTAATATTTCCCCCCCAGTTTGATGTTGACCATCGTCTCGTCCATCATGGAGAGCGGCTTCTCCGTGGTGATGCGCGGCACCAGGACGTCGTAGAGGTAAAGGGCGTATTGCTTCCAGTACGGCTCGTCCAGATGATAGCGCTCTTCCAGGTTGGCGATGATTTCTGCGGGGAGTTTCTTCTCGCGGTCGAACGGCCCGCCGGGCACAGCGTGCTCCATGGCGAACGTGATCAGCGAGATCACGAAAAGCACCAGCAACATCCACAACAGGCGTCTTATCACGTAGCGACCCATCGGGCACCTCTCCTTCTATTGAGGGGCAGGGCCCCCTCCGCCCAACAGGATTGGGCGAAGCGGAAACCCTGCCCCCCAGACTTTACACGGAGTCGGTTACTACTCGAGCTCCAGGTTGAGGCTCCACTTCTCGTGGGACTCGTGGCCGTGCTGCGAGTAGGTCCGGTTGACGTACGGCTTGGTCACGTTGACCATGGTGTACCAGTAGATGGGGATGATGGCCGCATCCTCGTAGCACAGGATGGTCTCCGCCTGGGCGTACATATCCTGGCGGGTGACCGGATCCGCCTCCACTGCAGCCTGCTCGAGCAGGGCGGTGAATGTCTCGTTCCGCCACTGGGTCGCCGTTTCCTCGTGGCCGCCGATGGCCATAACCTCGCGCGTCCAGTTGTTGGCGTCGGGGTAGTCCAGACACCAGCCCAGCCGCCAGACCTGGGGGGAGTCCTCCTGGAGCGTCACCAGGTAGACCTTCCACTCCTGGTTGGTGACCGTCACCTGGATGCCGAGCGTCTCCTTCCACATCTCGGCGATGGCCTCGGCGATGCGCTTGTGGCCCTCGGAGGTGTTGTACATCAGGACGATCTCGGGGATCTGGTCCACCGAGGTGAAGCCCATGTCGTCCATGTAGGCCTTGAGTTCCGCCTTGGCTGCCTCGGCATCGCTCTTGATGCCCGCGTCAGGATGGCTCTCCATCGTCGGGCAGCCCGCCATGCCGGGCCGGCAGAACCACTGCGCCGGCTCCTGGCCACCCTTGGTGACGTTGTCAACCAAGCCCTGGCGGTCTAGAGCGTGCGAGAGCGCACGGCGCATGTGGACGTTGTCCATGGGCGGCTTGGAGGTGTTGAAGCCGTAGTAGTAGGTGCAGCCGCTGGGCGCGATAGTGAGTTCCTGCGACAGGACCGGATCGGCCTTCACGCGGTCTATGTCGGCGATTGGCACGCCGGTCGAGTCCAGGTTGCCTGCCTCGTATTCGGCGAAGGCCGGGGAGGCATCCAGCATGCTCCACTGGATCTCGTCAATCTGCGGCACGGGGGAACTCTCGATGCCGGGCCACAAGGTGTTCTTGACGACCGTGAGCGAGGAGTCGTGGATCCATTCCTTCAGCACGAAGGGGCCGTAGGACTGGTTGAAGCCGGGCTCGGTCCAACGGTCACCTCGCGCCTCGGTGCAGTCATCGCCCTCGATGATCCACTTGGGCTGGGCATGCGCCACCCACAGGCCGATGATGTTCAGGTTGTAGACGGCCGGGGTGGTAAAGGTTACCTCGAGCGTAGAGGCATCCAACGCCTTGACCGCCACACCGTCCACCAGCGCCTGCTTTTCCTCGTCGGTCAGGTCACTCCAACCCGCGGCGCCATTCAGTTCGTTGAAGCCCTTGATGGCGAAGCCGAGCACGTAGGCGTAGTCGGAGGCCGTGCCGGGGTTACCCGTGCGCTTGATGCCGTACTCGAAGTCGTTGGCGGTCACGTAGCGCACGTTCCCCTCGCAGTCCAGCACCTCTTCCACCGCCGAGCCGTTCCAGCGCACCCAGGGGATGCCCTGGCGGACCTTGAAGGTGTAGGTCAGGCCGTCGTCGGAGACGGTCCAGGACTCGGCCATGCCGGGCTCGAGCAGCAACGAGACTTCGTTCAGGCGGGTCAGGCCGACGGTGATGTCATCCACGACCTGCACCGAACTGGTGTCGGTGGACAGGGCGGGGTCAATCGTCGGGACGTCGCCGGGGCCAAAGTTCAGGTGCAGGACGTTCGGCCGCATTTCCTTTGGCGGGGGGGGTGGAGTGGCGGTGACGACTTCGACTACCGTCTCACCCGCCACAACCTTGGTGACCTCGACGGTCACCACTTGCGGAGCGCCGCCGCATGCGGTCAGCAGCGTAGTGCCAACCAGCAGCGCGGCCACTAAAACGGACCACTTCTTGCTAAGCATTGATCTCCTCCCATTCAAGATGTTTTTCCAGTCACGTACTCGATGGACCTGTGGTCAGATTTCTCTGACCGAACGTGGCATCTCTCCCCTACACATCACCTCCTCTGCTAGTCTATATCCCACCGCACCACGGACAATCCGATTGTGCCGGCAAACCTTACCCTAATTGCCGGGCCGCTTCTGAGACTGCACCAGGTGGCAGGCGCAAAAGTGGCCTGGCTCGACCTCAATGAAGTCTGGATCTATCTCGCAACATATATCCATCGCCACCGGGCAGCGGGTGCTAAAGTTGCATCCAGGTGGCGGGTTGGCCGGACTGGGCACATCCCCCTCCAGGATGATCCGTTGTCGCTTCTCCTCGACCACCGGATCCGGGATGGGCACCGCCGACAGCAGGGCCTGCGTATACGGGTGAAGTGGATTGGTGTAGACCGTATTGCGGTCGGACAACTCCACGATTTTACCCAGGTACATCACCGCCACCCGGTCGCTGATGTGCCGCACCATGCTCAGGTCGTGGGCGATGAACAAATAGGTCAGGCCCAACTTGCCCTGCAATTCCTCCAACAGGTTCACAATCTGGGCCTGGATCGAGACGTCCAGCGCCGAAATCGGCTCATCGCAGACGATGAACTCAGGATCAAGGGCCAGGGCACGGGCCACTCCAATGCGCTGGCGCTGCCCACCGGAGAACTCGTGCGGATAGCGGTTGACAAAGTAGGGGTTCAGGCCCACCAGTTCCAACAACTGTTCCACCCGTTCCCTCATCTCTTTGCCGTGCGCCACGCGATGAATCTCCAGCGGCTCACCCACGATCGCGCCTACGGTCAAGCGGGGATTCAGGGACGCATACGGGTCTTGAAAAATGATCTGCATCCTGCGCCGCAGGTGCCGCATGTCGCTCGCCTTCATCTGTGTCAGGTCCTGGCCGTCGTAGTAGATATGGCCTGCCGTCGGACGGTAGAGTTGGATGATCGTCCGCCCGACCGTGGTTTTTCCGCATCCGCTTTCCCCCACCAGGCCCAGCGTCTCGCCCCGCACGATATCGAAACTCACGTCGTCCACGGCTTTGACGTCGCCAACGTGGCGTGAAAAGACGAGGCCTCGCGTAATGGGAAAGTACTTTTTCAGGTTCTGTACCTGGACTAGGACATTATTCCCTGTCATACGGTCTTACCCCTTCGGTTCTACTTTTCTCCCAACAGGCCACCTGGTGTCCAACCCCCACTGCTTCAAGCAGCGGCATCTCACGCTCGCAGTGTTCCGTCTTGTAGTTGCAGCGAGGCGCAAAGGGGCATCCAGGCGACCGGTAAATCAGGTCAGGGGGTTGGCCTCGCACAGAAACCAACTTGGTACCCGGCGCTTCATCCAGCCGGGGCAGCGAACCCAAGAGCCCGAGGGTATAAGGATGGCGTGGAGAGGCGTACAGTTCTTTGACCGTGGCCTCTTCGATGATGTAGCCCGCATACATGACGACTACCCGCTCCGCCAGGCGCGCGATCACGCCCAGGTCGTGGGTAATCCAGATCACAGCCATCCCCAGTTTGTCGCGCAACCGCTTGACCAGCTCCACGATCTGGGCCTGGATGGTCACGTCCAGGGCCGTCGTGGGCTCATCGGCGATCAGCAGCGAAGGGCTGCAGGAAAGCGCCATGGCAATCATCACGCGCTGGCGCATGCCGCCGGAAAACTGATGGGGAAAATCGTCCAAACGGTCGGCGGCCTGGGGGATGTTGACCATCGCCAACAACTCGGCCGCCCGCTCACGGGCTTCCTTGTTATTCATGCCCTGGTGCAGTTTGAGGGCTTCCATGATCTGAAAGCCGATGGTCAGAACCGGATTCAGCGAGGTCATGGGCTCTTGAAAGACCATCGCGATTTCCGCTCCACGGACGTGGCGCATCTCCTCATCGGCTAGTTTCAGTAGATCCCGTCCACGGAAGAATACCTCACCGCCGACGATCTTGCCCGGCGGGTCCGAGATCAGCCGCATGACGGAAAGAACGCTCACGCTCTTGCCGCAACCGCTCTCGCCGACGATGCCCAGACACGCCCCTTCCTGCAGGTCATAGGAGATGCCACTGACTGCGTGTACGACGCCGTCCTGGGTGAAGAACTGGGTCTGAAGATTCCTTACCTCGAGCAGGTTGGCCACCTATGAGACCTCCTTAATAATGGCTTAACATAGCAAATTATAGCGGATTGGCAACACATGTCAAATAGAGCACTGCCTCACCACACTACCGGCACCGGCTGCTCCAAGTAGAGAATCGGTGAGACAGGAAAAATCCCTTCCCAGACGCTGAACATCATGGGCCGATGCAAGGCATCCAGGCCCCTGCACCACCCCGGCTGACCGACCACCAAATGCCACACACTGCGCCCGATTCCGCTCCACAGGCGGGCCAGCACGGTTCGCCCGCTCCAGCCGACCGTTCGACGCCGGACCCCCTGCTCGATCCGCTCCCATACGTAGGCCGGCGGCTGAACTTGACCCACGCGATCGTCCAATGCCCAGCGGAGCAGAGCGTCCAGTTCGTCCGGGAAGCCTCGCTCGCGATCCACTTTACGTAAAGTCATACGCCACCTCGGGCACCAATCTGCGCTCCCGCTCCAGAACGGCTTTCCTCAGGCTCTCCCGGGCATAGTGGAGGCGAGATTTCACTGTACCCTCCGGAACGCCGACGACCTGGGCGATCTCTTTCAGGTCCAACCCCTCCAGGTAATGCAAGGTAATGACGACCCGGTGACGAGGCGGCAACGCATCAATCGCCTGCTGCAGCGCTTGCCGCCACTCCTGCTCTTCTGTCAAGGCCTCGGGATGCCACTGGGCAGGCGACGCCCAGCGGTCTAGCGTGTCCTGGAGCGCATACCACCAGCGCTTGACCCGGCTCGTCCAACTGTACGCCAGGTTGACGGTGACACGGTACAGCCATGGCCCCAGTGGCAACGTCTCGTCAATCCGGTCCGCGTACGTATAAACCCGGAGGAACGCCTCTTGAAGAATGTCTTCAGCCGCCCTCCCATCACGGGTGATCGCCAGCGCGGTCCGATAGACCGTCGTCTTGTACCTTTCGTACAGTTCACCCAGGGCCTCAAGATCGCCGTCTCGCACGCGAGCGACGAACCAGCCATCCGTGTGCTGTGCGGTCATCTACCCTCCAGGTATACCAAGTCCACTGTTATATACTCCCAGCGACACCGAAAGGTTCAATCATCCCCAGAAGGAATTTCTTTGTTTCGGCTCAAGCGTGCCATAAAGTCCCGATCTTGAGAGGTCAACTCGGCGCGCTCCAGGAGATCGGGGCGGCACTCCAGCGTGCGTTGCAGGGCCTGCTCACGATGCCAGCGGACGATGGCCGCGTGGTTGCCGGAACGCAATACCTCCGGTACCTCCCAGCCCCGAAAGACGGCCGGACGAGTATAGTGCGGCCCCTCTAGCAACCCACGGGCATGGGAATCGTCGAACGTTGCACCAGGGTCCCCCAATACCCCCGGCAGCAGTCGCGTCACCGCGTCAATGATGACCAGCGCCGCCAACTCGCCACCGGTCAGCACGTAATCGCCGATCGAGATTTCATCGGTCGCCAGATGCTGGCGCACCCGCTCGTCCACTCCCTCATAGCGCCCACAGATGAGCAGGATGCGCCGGCAATGCGACAGTTCACCGGCCACGGCCTGGGTGAAGAGGCGACCCTGAGGGCTCAGCAGGATGACTGGCACCCCCGTTTCGCCTGCCAGGATTGCTTCGGCCGCGGCGAAGATAGGCTCCGGCTTCATCACCATCCCACCTCCCCCGCCGTAGGGGACGTCGTCGGTGATGTGATGTTTGCCGGTCGCATAGTCTCGGACGTTGTGCAACGCCAGCGCAAGACGGCCACTTTCTTGAGCCCGTTTCAGGATGCTCTCCTCTAAAGGGCCGTGGAACATCGCAGGGAAGAGGGTCAGGACGTCGAAATGCATCGGAGTAATTCGTAATTCGTAATGCGTAATCCGTAATGCGTAAATGTAGGGGGTATTGTACACAAGGTTGGTGTAGTTGGCAAGCGGCAAAAAATCGCTTTCTCCCAGAAAACGGGGCTCCAGTCAATATTCCACCTCGCGGCTGAGCACGGTCAACGCCAGGAGCGTCGTCTGGCCCACCTGTCTCAGTTTCCTGGGGTCTAGCGCCTCAACCGTGTCTTCCGGCGTATGAGCGGTCCGATCTGAGCCATCCCAACTCACGTAGAGGCTCAGCGCTGAGCGGCCGCCAAAGCCCCGCGAGGTGAACATGCCGTGGTGGGGGCCACGTCCACGCGTGGTGGTGGAGACCCCCAGCCGGCCGGCTGCCTTCTGAAAGAGCTGCACCAACCGGAAACTGCTGCCCTGCTCCAGGGCGATCTCACTTCCATCGCCCGCTCCCACGCCGCTCAGTTCGATCACCGCTTCCACGGTCAGCGACATGAAGCCGGCCTTGGCGTTCATCACGTTGCTGACGCTCAGGCCCTCGGTCCGCTCACCGCCGTTCCAGGCCACAAAGACAACCGTCCGCTTGGGCTGATACGGGGCCTGCTTGAGCACCCGGGCCAGTTCCAGCATCGTCGCCACGCCGCTGCCGTTGTCGTTGGCTCCCGGGTAGAGGGTACCGTCGGGCCCCACGCCCAGGCCATCGTAGTAGGCACTGACCATGATGACCTGGCTGTCCATCCCCATGCCAAGCCTCGGCCCCGTGTGGGCGCCGGTGCCGGGAATAAAGCCGATGACGTGGTAGTACTTTTCATCCAGGCCTTCACTCATCGCCAGCGCCGTATTCAAGTGCGCTGTCGCACCCGTACCCGTCAACGCGACCTCGCCAGGCTGCAAGCCAGTCGCCAATTGGTCGAACTGAGCCAGGCTGCTGCCCGCCGTGGCCAGCAACCGGTCGGCGACCTGCGGAGTGATGAGCATCACAGGCACCTGCGCCGAAAAGTAACCCTCTTGCATAAACAGGACCTTACGTTGGATCGTGCGAGGGTCATCCACGACCACCAGCACTCCTGCCACGTTGCTGGTGCCGATGCGCTCGACGGCCGCCTCACGCACCAGGATCACCCTGTCGTACAGATCGAGGCCGCCAATGCCATAAGCATCGCCCCCAGGGGTGCCGGGGTCAGGGCCGGTAGCAATGCCGACGATGGGCCCAGTACCTTCGCCAAAGGAATTAAAATTACCGACGTACTCGGCAAAGTCCTGCCGGTACACCAGCGCTTCGGCTACGGTCCCCTGGACGTCCAGGATCTCCAGCCGGGGCACCTCTGTCATGTGATAGCGCGGGCTGGGTACGGATTGGATGTAGGTATTCCCTTCACCGGCGGGAAACAGGCCAATCTCCTTCATGCGCGTGGCGACGTACTCGGCAGCCAACTCGGCTCCCGGCGTGCCCGACTCGCGCCCCTGAAATTCGGGGGACGCCAGCACCTGCACGTCCTCCAAGGCCCGGGCCGCATCGAACTGTTTCGCCTGGGCACGATACACTCCCAACGGAGCGGCACTTTGCAACACCCACACCAGTCCCAGTACCACGAGCACCGCTGCCACAGCCGTGTAGCGATTGAACAGCCGGCTGACGTTGATCCGGCTCTCCGTCAGAAAGCGACGCAACCCTTCGCCCCACAGGTTGAAGGCCACGATGGCCAGGCAGAAGGCAACGCCGGGATACCAGGCCATCCATGGGTAACTCCGCCACCAGTCACGAATAGTCGCCAGCAGCGCTCCCCACTCCGGCACGTCAGAAAAATAGGTGACCAAGTCCACCCCGGTCTCGACCCTGAAGCCGCCCCCCAGGAAAACGTTGAGGAAGCCCAGTTCAGAGAGCAACATCAAGACGCCGCCCATCTCCAACGCGGCCAGTACCAGCAGGGAGGTCAACAGGTATGGCACCACGTGGCGCGTCAGAATCTGCGCCGGCCGCGCTCCCAACGCCCGCGCGGCCTCGATGTACAGTTGCGGCTTGACGCCGATCACCTGCCCTCTCACGAACTGCGCCACCTCTCCCCACCCCACCACACACAGTGCCACTATGAAGACCCACATGCCTTGCTGGATGCCGATGGCCTGGATCAGGATCATGGCGAACAGCGTGACCGGAAAGGCCGCCCATACCCCGACCGCGCCGCTGACCAGCCGGTCCACCCAACTGCCCTGCCACCAGCCCGCGACCATCCCCAGGAAGGTACCCACCAGCACGCGCGCCACCATGGCGAACAGTGCCAGGGCCAGCGTCTGCTTGGTCCCCGCCAGCACCAACGCCCGCACGTCTCGCCCCAGGTGGTCGGTCCCCCAGGGAAAAACGCTCGAGGGGGAGAAAGGGGGAGCGGCGATCTTGTCCTCGATCATCATCACGCCGTGGATCTCGTAGGGATTGGCCCTGGTCAACTGCTCGCCGAACAAGGCCAGGCCGAAGAACCCCAGCACCAGCAACGTCCCGACCAGCAGTGCCGGATTGCCGAACACGCCGCGCAGGATCCACCGTGGCCGGCGCACAGCCACCGGCTCATTATCTGCCGTGTCCGCCAGCCCATTCGCCGTACCCTCTCCAACCGGCAGAGGACGCAACTTTGATCCCTCAGGCGCCGCTCCCGGCAACAAGCGCCGCAGGCCGGCCCACCACTCAGCTACGCCATCGGCCAGCCCTTTCAGCCGCTCCCACCAGCCTTGTCGCTCCTGCTGCTGCTCCCGCTCTTCCTCACCGCCGTTCCTCAGGCGCGGGTCCAAGATCGGGTAGATGATCTCCAGGGCCAGGTTGATGAGCAAGAACAAGAACCCCAGCGACACGATCAGATCGGTCACCAGCGTACTCTCCCCGCTCTGGATGGCCTCCCACAGCATCAACCCCACACCTGGCCAAACGAAGAAATACTCCACTACCGGCAGGCTGGCCAGCGAGAAGCGCAGAGACGTCCCCAGCGTAGTCAGGATCGGGATCAGCGCGTTGCGCAACGCGTGCCGGTTGCGTACCACCCGCCAGTGCAACCCCTTGGCCCGCGCCGTCCGGATGTAATCCTCCCTCAACACCTCGGAAAGCGAAACGTAGGTCACCTGCGCAATCTGTGCCAGCGGCCGGGCGGCCAGCACCAGCACCGGCATCACCAGGTGTGCATCCCAGCCAAAGCCGGTGGCGGGCAACACAGGCACCCCGAACCGCCGGTGCACCTGGATGTTCACGACCCACAGGAGCATGGCCAGCAGAAAACTCGGCGTCGAGACCCCCAGGATCGAGAGCAAGAGCACCAGCGACGCCCCCCCTTTGCGCCGTGCCAGTGCCACCGTGATCCCCAGCGGCACCCCCAGCACGGCCGCCACGCCCAACGAGAGCAACAGCGCGCTAGCGCTGTGACTGAACGTCGTGGCGACCAACCCCAGCGCGGAGACGTTCTGCCGGTGCCAGTAATAGGTGGCCGGGTGGTGGGTCACGTAGGTGACCACCCGCAGCAACGCTTCACCGGCAGCGCTCAGTGGCTCGGCCGGCAACCTCTGTCGCCCGCGCTCGGCCATGATCAGGCCGAACAGCGTCAGATAGGCGATGACCAGCAGAGTTACCAGGCCGGCGCCCACACGGCGCAGCACAGCACGCAGGCCAGAGCGGCCTGGAATCCCTCCACGACCGGTCAATAGATCTCTCCCATGCCGCCATGCTCCAGAATGTACACTTCCGTATCATTGTCCGGCGACGGGTGGACGATGACCTGGTAGCAAGAGAGATTGCTCAGTATTCTGACACAATCTTCGGCCACCCAGTTGAGGCCGAAGCGGCGACCGCGCGTCCATTCGAACTGCATCTTGGGGTGAAACCGCCATTCCAGGCCCTCGTAATAGGCAACCACCTCCTCCACCGGGTCGTTGGTGCGATAGAACCACTCGTAGCAATAGACTCCAGGGGTAGGCATCAGGCACACCTCGCCCTCGGCATACTTGACCTGCACGGCACCGGGGTAGCGGGGCGGTTTCATCCACAACTCGCCCAGGAGACTCTGCGGTACGCCGAGAAGGGTGGAGATGAGCAGGCAGAAACAGGCCAGGGCGAGACAGGCCAGGAGCACCTGGGTCAGACAGGCGCGACGATGCCGGGCACGGACCGTCGCTTCGTCGGGCATCTTCCAGCGCTTGAAAATCTCACTCACAGCACACCTCCCACACAGCGACGATGAACTGCCGCGGATGTACATCCCGGGGTACCCTCGTGCTACCTTCCCATCCCCATGATACTCGCAGGCGGTCACGGACGTTCATATTTCCAACGCCCATCTTTCCGACAAGGCTCATCTTGACGATGAGGAGATCATTCCGGCAACCCTTCCCGCAATACGTGCAGCCAGTTGCCTCCCAGCACAGCCGCGATCTCTTTCTCGCCGTACCCCAGTTCGCCCAGCGCCGGGCCGATGCGGCCCAGGTCGGCGACAGTGTCCATCCCGGCCGGGGCACTCTCCGCCCCAAAGCCACCGTCGAAATCGGAACCCAGCCCCACGTGCGCTGCGTCTCCCACCACCTGGCAGACGTGATCTATGGCCGCGGCCACGTCAGCGACGGTGACCGCGTCCCTGGCATCCCCCTTCCCCCAGCCAGGCCGCAGGAAACGATTGTAGGGCACGATGCCGATCACGCCATCCCGCTCGACCAGGCGCCGGATCATGGCGTCGGAGAGCTGGCGGGGGCCAGGCACCCGCGCGCGGGCATTGGAGTGGGTGGCAACGATGCGGCCTTCAAAGCGGTCCACCGCCTCCAAGAACGATTCTTCTGCCAGGTGGCTGACGTCCAGGATCAAGCCCACGTCGGCCATCACGGCCAGCAACTCGCGCCCGGCGTCGGTCAGCGGGCCAGGAGCACTGTTGCCGCCAGCGTAGCGGGAACCAGCCGCCCAGGAGAGGCCCACCAGGCGCACGCCCCGTTCGAACCACGCCTCGGCCTCGGCCGGCTCGCGGATGGGGTCTGCCCCTTCCACCAGCGGGACGATGCCCACCCGAGGGGTCTCGCCCTCCCAACTGGCACACACACTGTCGAGATGGGCACGGCTGCCGACCAACGTGACCCGCTCGCTCTCGCTGGCCAGGCGGTGGTAGAAATCCAGTTGGGCCTGGCCCAAGGCGTAGGCCTCTTCGGCAGTCGTATAGGTGTGGGGCTCGGGCGAGCCCGAATTGGCAGGTGCCGCGAAGATGGTGCCACAGACGATCGCCACGCTGCCAGCCAGCCACTCAGGCAGGCCCACCATACACAGGCCGTGGTGCCGGGGCACAGCGGTCCCCTCCTCCACACGGCGGGTCTCCAGCGCGCTGCGCAGTACGTCACGGCCCAGAACGAGCGCGTTCCATGCCACGTCCTCGTGTGCGTCTACCACCAGCATCAGCCCCTCCTCTCTCGGATTGGATGAAGGAATACGTAGTTTACCACAGGCGGCACGTTTGACAACCAGGCCCAACCGCATATACTTGAGGCCAGGAGGAGAACACAGCACGCACATAACTGGCGAGGAGGCAGACGATGACCGATGAATCGCGGCTGGTGATGAGCCAGGGTCCCCAGCCTGGTCAGACCTTCATTCTGGATCAAGATTTGCTCAAGATAGGGCGAGACCCCAGCAACGACATCGTGGTCAACGACGCTCAGGTCTCGCGGCAGCACGCACGCATCAGGCGACAGGGGCCTTTGCTGGTGATCGAGGACGTAGGGAGCACCAACGGCACCTTCGCCAATGGGGTGCGGCTGACCAACCCACACACGCTGACCAACGGGGACGTGATCAACCTGGGCGATGCGGTGACGTTGACGTATCACGGCGTGGACATTGCCGTGACAGAGCCCCTTGCCGGACGGCCCACGACCGTCTCCCCGGTACCGCCGGCTTACGAGCCACAACCCGCAGCTCCACCGGCCTATGCCGCCATCTCTCCGCCGCCGCCGGACTACCAGCCACAGCCCACACCTCCACCCGTCTATGCTGCTGTCCCTCCATCAGCCCCACAGCCAGCCGAGGAGGCGAAGAGCAAGCGATGGCTATGGGTTGGGTGCGGCTGCCTGGTGCTGCTGTTGGCCGTAGCCTGTCTCGGGGTGGTCGTGCTCGACTATTTCAAGATGCTGCCGGACATTTTCTACGAGCCGCTGCGCTGGCTGGGCCTGATCTAGTCTCGGTCCCCACGATCGCTTCCAGCAGTCTCTGCGTGAGCGCTTTGGCGCCGGGGCCCGCGCCCTCACCGGCCGGTCCCACGCAGCCCGGGCAGCCATCGGCGCACGGACAACGGCGTACCACGTCCAGCGCGGCCTCCAGCAGGCTGTCGTGGAGTTCATACAGCCGCACGCTCAACCCTGCACCTCCCGGCGCGCGATCGTACAGCGTGACGGTGGGGAGGCCGGTCTCGGGGGCCCGCGCCTGCACGGTCGAGCCCAGGTCGCCAGGATCGCACATCAGGTGGAGGGGAGCCAGGTTCCCCAGCAGATAGGCCAGGCCACTCAATGCCCCGTGCGCTCCCCGCGCCCGTTCGACGCGATGGTGGCAGTTCAGACAGAGGGTGATCAGGTTCTCCAGCACGTTGGCGAACTTGAACAGGTCGTTGGCGCCGGGGACGTAGCCGAAAGAGCGGAAAGGGGTGACGTGATGCACGTCGTGCTGGCGGCCCTCCCGCTCGTACGCGCCGCAGTGCCGGCAGCGATGCCCATCGCGGGCGAGGGCCGCGTCCCGCTGGGCAGGCCAGTTGGGGCCATAGTCGGCCGGAGGCATTAGCACGCCGATCTCCTGTAGCCGCGCCGTGAGTTCCTCAGAAAGTGCCAGCCAATAGCCGAAGGTGCGCAGTTGCTGTTCCGGCAGATCAATCGGCTCCCAGGCCAGCACCTCGTGGGTATAGCGCTTGATCTTGCGGTAGCCGGTAGCGCGGGTGGTGACCAACAGTTCTCCATAAGCGCGATGTACCCCTTGCTGCTCCTCATTTACTCTTTCCTCATCTACCCTTTCCAGTACATGAGTAGATGAGGAATGAGGAATATCTGAGCGCAGCACTTGCAGGTTCCGCACGTCCGTCGTGGCCGAGGCACTGGTATAATAGTCTACCTCAGTGGCCCGCACGCAGGCCAACCCCTTCTCCCAATCCAGGGACTCAACGACGTAGGTCGCCCCACCGTGCAGATAGATAGCCCCCTCGTGGATCAACATGGGTGCGCTGGGGCGATCTATCTGGCCGATGACCTGCGGTGAAGTCGGCGTGTACTCATCCGCGACGTCCTGGATGACGACGTTGTCGGACGTGCTGGCGCGCAGCGATACACCACTGGCCGGGTACCCTTCACCGATCCAGGTATAACGGTCGTTGCTGGAGTGCAGCACCCCTTCTTCCGCCAGCGCATCCAACACCGCCTGCGCGTCGCTAAAGTTGCCGAAAGGTTCTTCGCGCTCGAAGGGCAACTCGAACGCCGCGCAGGCCAGGTGGTTGGCCAGCACGGCCAGGTTGTCCGGGTCCAGCAGCGCCTGCTCGACCGGCTGGCCGAAGAAATAGCGGGGATGGGTGACCAGGTACTGGCTGAGCGGAAGCGCGCTGGCGACCAGCACCGCGGCCGACAGTCCCGCCCGCCGCCCAGCGCGCCCGGCCTGCTGCCAGGTGCTGGCGATGGTGCCCGGGTAGCCGGCTATCACGCACGCACTCAGTTGCCCGATGTCCACCCCCAGTTCGAGCGCATTGGTAGCGACGACGCCGCGCACCTGGCCCTGGCGCAACCCTTGCTCGATGCGACGGCGCTCGGTGGGGAGGTAGCCGCCCCGGTAGCCCTGCACCGCCTGAGCGTTGCCTCCATCCGCGACGACCGCGTCGCGCAGGTAGCCCAGCAACACCTCGGTGGTGAGGCGGGCACGGGCAAAGACGATCGTCTGCACGTCGGCCTGCAGGAACCGTGCGGCGATATCCTTCGCCGCCAGCGTCGCGCTGCGCCGGATGCCGAGTTGGGGATCCACCAACGGGGGGTTGTAGAGAATAAAGTGTTTCTCGCCCTGCGGAGCACCATCGTCGTCCACGAGGGTGACGGGGGCCTCGACCAGCCACTCGGCCAACTCGCGCGGGTTGGCGATGGTGGCCGAGGCACACACGAAGCGCGGATCGGAGCCATAGAAGCGGCACACGCGCCGCAGCCGCCGCAGCAGGTTCGCCACGTGCCCGCCCAAGATGCCCCGGTACGTGTGGAGTTCGTCGAGCACGACGTAACGCAGGCTGGCGAAGAAGCGCGCCCAGCGCGTGTGGTGAGGGAGAATGCCGGTGTGCAGCATGTCGGGATTGCTGACGAGGAGCCGGGCCTCGCGGCGAATGGCGGGCCGGTGCGCCGACGGGGTGTCGCCATCGTAGGGGCGCACGGCAACGTCTGCCCGCAACACCCCCACCAGTTCCCCCAGCGCGGCGATCTGGTCGTAGGCCAGCGCCTTGGTCGGGAACAGATAGAGCGCACAGGCGGCCGGATCGTTGAGCAGCGCGTGCAGCACGGGCAGGTTGTACGCCAGCGTCTTGCCGGAGGCGGTGGAAGTAGCCAGGACGACGTGCTCTCCCCCCAGTGCCGCCGCGATCGCCTGGGCCTGGTGGGTATAGGGCTGCTCGATGCCCCGGTCACAGGCGGCGGCGACCAGGCGCGAGTCAAGCCCGGCCGGCCAGGGGGCCACCCGGGCGGAGCGGGCCGGGATGCGCTGCCAGGCCGTCACGCAGCGCATAAACTCCGGATCTTGCCGGAAGGCGGTCAGGACGTCAGACAGGTCCATCGGGAATCACCTGCGATTATAGACGCCGGGCGAATAAGTGCAAGCGGGCACCCACGCACTCGCAGCCCCTGTCTGAACTCTCAACAATAGCACACTTGACGAGGGAATGGTATAATAGACCACCAGAACTGGGGGGATATGCTCGACAAAGACCAGGTAGAAGCCGTCCTGTTCGACCTGGACGGCACGTTGATGGATACCGACGACCAGGCCGTGGAAGCGCTGGCGCGCTGGCTACGACGACTGCACTGGCCCAATCCAGAGCGGACGGCCCGCCGCCTCATCATGGCGGCCGAGACGCCCGCCAACACGCTGGTCACGTTGATAGACGTGATGGGGCTGGACGCGCCGCTGGCCGCCTTCGCCGGCTGGCTGCGCCGCGTACTCGGCCTGCCCAAGCGAACCGATTTTCGCATCGTCGCCGGTGTCAAAGAGATGCTCGTCGTGCTGCACGGGCGCTACCGGCTGGCTATCGTGACGACGCGGAGCCGGGCCGATACCCAGGCGTTCCTGGACCAGTACGACCTGCGAGACCTGTTCGAGGCGCTGGTGACCCGCGAAAGTACCTGGCGGCTCAAGCCCCACCCGGCCCCCATCTGGCGCGCAGCCCGGCTACTGGGCGTGCCTGCCGAACGATGCGTGATGGTGGGAGATACGACGGTGGACGTCAAGTCTGCCCGGCGGGCTTTGGCATGGGCCGTAGCCGTCCTGTGTGGCTTCGGCGAGCGGGAGGAACTGGAGCGGGCTGGCGCCCACGTCATCCTGGAGCACACCTCGCAGCTCTCATCCCTGTTGTGACCGCCCACTGCGCTCGTGAGGAGGAAGATATGAAACACGTACGGGAAAGATGCATCTACCTGGCCCTGAGCGGGCTCGTGGCAGGCATCCTGGCCTGTAACGTGCCGACTCCGGCCCCCTCAGTCCCATCTCCCAGCCCAGTCCCGGTCACCCCGTCCCCCTTGCCGCCGCCAGACACGCCGCCTTCTACCTCGACCCAGATCCCGTTACCGCCGACGCCTACGCCGACCCGTGAGGCAGCCACGGAGGTGCCTATCCCAACGGTGACCAAATTGCCGACACCTGGCGGACCTGCCCCCACCCGGCCGGTGAGCACCGGCCCCCTGGACTTCACCCAGCCGACTGGCCTCGACAACTGGCGTCCACTGTCCGATGGGGAGATAGAAGCGACCATCATCCTGCGCATCATGGGCGGTGCGCCTCCCTTTACTGTCTACCACGACCTGGAAGCATTCACCATCTGGGAGAGGAACCCAACGATCGTGTTCAAAGCGCGGGATTGCGGTGCGCTGGTACACACCATCCGCGTCGAATCGGCCGACGGGCAGAACGTCGAGCACGATTACTGGATCCGGGCTCCCTGGTGCGAATAGGTACACGCTCCATATTGAACTATGCGGGACGACATGCGACAGCGGCTGCGCGAGCTGGGGGTAGTGAAAGGCGTACGCGAACTGGTGACGCTCTCTCCCCAGCGCCGCCTGGCCATCGAGGACCTGGTCCCTGGCCACTTCCACACGACCTCCCGCGGGCAGTGCTTCGTCGCCGAGACGACCTACCCGCCCGATCACCGGCACGGTGCCCTCGCTCTCTCCACGTTCCTGGACCTTCCCGTCGAGGTTCTGGCGCGGGTCGCGCAAGATGGCCGGCTCGCCAGTGCGGACCGGCGGCGAGCCTGTTTCCTCGACACTGAAACGACCGGGCTATCCGGTGGCACCGGCACGATGGCCTTCGTCGTCGGGCTCGGCTTCTTTGCCGACGATGGCTTCCACGTGCGCCAGCACTTTCTGCGCGACCCCGGCGACGAGCCCGCCATGGTCGAAGCGCTGGCAGAACTCGTGCTCCAGTTCGAGGCGCTGGTCTCGTTCAACGGGCGCGCCTTCGACCTGCCGATCCTCGAAAACCGCTTCATCCTGGCGCGCACGCGTCCCCTGGCGGCAGGCATGCCTCATCTCGACCTTCTCCCTCCTGCACGGCGGCTGTGGCACTTGCACCTGTCGTCGTGTGCGCTGAGTGCGCTCGAGCCGGCAGTGTTGGGCGTATCGCGCGAGCAGGACGACGTGCCCAGCGGCATCATCCCCTACCTCTACCGCGACTACCTGCGCACGGGCGACGCCCGCGAGATGAAGCGGGTGCTCTACCACAACGGAATAGACATCCTCAGCATGGTCACGCTCGCCGCGCGGCTGTGCCGCGCCTTCGCCGATCCCTGGAGCGAGGGAGCGGACGGAAGCCATGCCAGGTTGAGCGGCGCGGAATTCCTGGCCCTGGGCCACTGGTACGCCGCCGAGGGCCGGCTGGCCGAGGCGGAACGGGCCTACCGCGCCGCCCTCGAGACAGACCTGACGCCCGACCTGCGCGCCAACGGTTTGCGCACGCTGGGAGCCACGTTCAAACGGGCCGGCCGCTGGTCCCGGGCCTGCGCCTGCTGGCAGCAGTTGGCGCTGGAGGAGCAGGGCGACGTCCTGGCCCACGTCGAACTGGCCAAGTACTTTGAGTGGCACGTGGGGGACCTTCTGCTGGCCGCGGGCTGGACGCGAGCCGCGCTGGCCCAGGTGGAACAATGGCCTCCCGGGTTGCGCCACGACACTCTGCTAACCGAACTGCACCACCGCCTGGCGCGGCTGGAGCGAAAAATGGAGAGATAAGAAACCGGGTTTTGGGGAAAAACCCGGTTTCTCCGGTTTCTTACTGGACGCCGCGCCCATTCTGTGTTAGAATATCACCCGCATTCCGTGCCACCGGAGAAACTGTATGCGCCGTTGTCTGTCCATCATCCTGGGCCTGTTCATCCTGCTGGCCCTGCAGGCACAGTCCGCCGCAGCGAGCGGCCAGCCCAACCCAGGACTGCCGCCCGCCTCCGCCGCCTATGCTCGTTACGTGTGTGTGCCCAGCCTCATCTGGCGCAACCCAGAACTGTGTCCTCCCTACGGGCCTGGCACCACCCCCTACCGCATCGCCTCCATTCACCTGCCCGACACATTGCCCCAGTTGCCCGTGGTGGAACTCCCGCACGACGAAGACGAGGAAGTGGTCCCACACACCTACGCCTACGTCAAGGCGCTGCCGCTCAACATCTACCGCCATCCCATGGAAGCGGCCCTCGGCCTACCGCCGGTGCGCACCATGCTCTCCGGCGACTGGTGGGTGAGCGTGGATGGCACGGTCGAGTACGAAGGGCAGACCTGGTACCAGATCAACGAGGAGGAATTCGTCCCTGATGGCACGCTGGCGCTCGCCGGCCCCTCTCGCTTCCAGGGTGCCTACTTCACGGAACAACCCCAACACCCCTTCGCCTGGACCAACCGCTGGGTGCAGCCCCTGGTTTTGCCCGGAGGAGCAGTCAACGGTGCCGTCCCAGCGCTCAACCGCTACCAACTGGTCACCATCTTCGCCGAGGAACGCATCGGCGACGGAATCTGGTACCTGGTGGGGCCTGAGCAGTGGGTGGAACAGGAGAACGTGGCACGGGTGGACGTGGATCCGCCGCCAGCGGAGGTCGGCCCGGGGGACAAGTGGATCGAAGTGGACCTGTTCGAGGAGACGATCGCCGCCTACGAAGGGGAGCGCATGATCTACGCCACGCTGGTCTCCAGCGGCCGGACCGCCACGGCCACGCCGCCCGGCATATACCGGCTGTGGGCCAAGGTCCGGGAAGGCAAGATGAGCAACCCCGACGTCGAGGACGGCAGCCCCGCCTGGTACTATATCGAAGACGTACCCTGGACCATGTACTTCCACGAGGGGTACTCGATCCATGCCGCCTTCTGGCACGATGCGTTTGGCTTCCAGCGCAGTCACGGCTGCGTCAACCTGGCCCCGCGTGACGCGCAATGGTTCTTCACCTGGGCCGATCCGTTCGTCCCCGACGACGTGGATGAGGTCTACATCGGCGAAGGGATGCCGAGCACCTGGGTCTGGGTACACTTTACCCCGCCTCTCCAATGAAACTGACCACTCCATCCCAGCGCGCCCTGTGGCTGGCCTTGCTGGCCAGCCTGGGCCTCGTCGCGGCCCTGTTCGCCGCATGCAGCGGAGCGGAGAGCCCCGCCGCCACACCCACGCCGACCCGCACTCCGCGCCCTACCGAAACGCCCACCCCTGCCCCCACCCCTACCCCGGCCTGGCCGGTGACCGTCTTCGTCCCGCCGGGGCTGCCGGCACCGGTCGCCGATACACTCAACGCTGCGCTCACCGGGCATCCCGATCTCTTCGCCCCGGCCCCTTCTGCCGAGGCCGCCGACGTGCAGGTGGTAGTGAACCCCGCTCCCGGAACGGTCCCGCTGGCCGAGTGGGTGTACGCCGTCGTGGCCCCCTTCCCCACGTTGACCGATGAGGTGGCCTGGGCCGACGTCGCCAGCACCTGGAGCGGCACCCTGGCCGGTCCCTTCGTCGGGCGGCCGCTGCTGGTGAGCGCGGAGACTGCCGCGGTGCTCGCCACCGTGCTGGGGGAGCCGGTCCCCACCGCTATGGAAATCGTTGCGCCGGAAGAGATCCTGCCACGCGCCTGGGACTTTCGCCCGTCCTGGGCCATCGTCCCCTTCGACCAGTTGGTACCACGCTGGAAAGTGCTGCGGCTGGACGGCCAGTCGGTGCTCGATAAGGACCTGGACACGGCCGCTTACCCGCTCGTCGTGCGCGCCGGGCTGGCCGGCCTCGAACGGGGTGTGGCCAAACTGCAGGAACTGCTGGCAGCCACGCCCCTGACCAACCGCGACCCGGCCAAAATGACGGTGCTGGTGATGACCGGCGTCACGGCGCTCACCCGGGGCACCGCCGTCAGGATGGAAGCGAACGGCGTCACCTATCCGGCCCAGGACATCCGTGACTGGCTGCTCGACGCCGACATCACCCACGTCAGCAGCGAGGTCTCCTTCGCCGGTGACTGCCCGCCGCCGTCCAGCAACGAGACCATGGTCTTTTGCTCCAGCCCGCGCTACGTCGAACTGCTGGAAGACGTGGGCGTAGACGTGATCGAACTGACCGGCAACCACCTGCTCGATTGGGGAGTCGAGCCCATGCGGCTCTCGCTTACCATGTACGACGAGCGCGGGCTCTCCTATTTCGGGGGCGGCTGGAACCTGGCGCAGGCCCAGTCGGTGCTGACGCTCACCCACGGCGTGCACACCTTCGGCTTCGCCGGCTGCAACCCGGTCGGCCCGGCCTCCGACTGGGCGACCGACTCCCAGCCCGGCGCGGCCCCCTGCAACTACGACGCCCTCTACGCCCAGGTCCACCAACTGCGCAACCAGGGCATCATCCCGATCGTCACGCAGCAGTACTGGGAGTTCTACCAGTACGACCCTACGCCGCAGCAGCGGAGCGACTTTCGCGCGCTGGCCGAGGCCGGCGCCGTGATCGTCAGCGGCAGCCAGGCCCACCAGCCGCAGGGCTTTGACTTTTACGACGGCGCCTTCATCCACTACGGCCTGGGCAACCTGTTCTTCGACCAGATGTGGTCGCTGGAGACGCGGCAGGAATTCGTGGACCGGCACGTCTTCTACGACGGGCGGCACCTCAGCACCGAGGTATTGACGGCGATCCTGGAGGATTATGCCCGCCCTCGCCCGATGGCGCCCGAGGAGCGGGAGGCGCTGTTGAGCGCGGCGTTCGCGGCGAGTGGGTGGTGAGACAGTCTAGGTACTGCGCATCGCGCGCCGCCGCTTCCACGCACGCCACACCATCCCAAAAAAGATGGCCGTGTCCTTGATGGGATGGAAGTAACTTACCTTGCCTATGTTGTAGATGGTGCGGATGTCCACCCACCCGATGCGCACCCCGTCGCACACCGCCTGGATGATGACCTCGACCTCCCACTCGAAGCCAGTGGTGGTCGGGTCGAGCGTCTGCAGGAACCGGCGGCTATATAGCCGGAAGCCGCTCTGGTTGTCGTAGATGCGCGCCCCCAGTGCCTGTGAAAGCAGCCAGGTGCCGAAGCGGGTGGTCCAAAAACGGGGAAAAGGCATCTGGCTAAAGGTACGCCGCCCGATGATCAACTCTCCCGCCCCCGCGTCGTAGGCCGCCAGGAACTTGGGGATGTCGGCCGGGTCGTGCTGGCCGTCGGCGTCGAGCGTGAGCACCGCCCCGTACTCCCGCTCCAGCGCCCAGGCGAAGCCGGTCATCAGCGCCACTCCTTTGCCCCGGTTCTCTGAATGCCGCACGACCGTCGCGCCCGTGGCCTCGGCTACGGCTGCCGTATCGTCGCGCGAACCGTCGTCCACCACCAAGACCGGCAGGTACACCTGCGTCCGCTCCAGGATCGGCCCAATGCGCATCCCCTCGTTCCACGCAGGAATGAGGGCCAGAGTCGAAATCTTACTCATGACGTTTGATGCTCCCAGAATGGCCGCTCCAGGTCTGTCCACCGGCGACGCTCGACGGCTGACAATGCCTCGCTGCTCCAGCCCATGATCTCACGCAGGAACGAACCAGGCTGAATGGGCCTGAGATACCGGCGCAGTTCCGCCGTCCTGTCACTCGCCATAGCGTTCGTGGTAGGCCTGCTGCTGGAGTTCCTCAACGATTTGGTCCAGGTCCTCGTCCTCACAGATCCCGTGCTGCTCTGCCTCCCGCCCCAGGCTGACGACCAAGTGACGCAACACATCTTCAGCCTGTATGTGGGGGGGGACCGAAGCTTTCGAGAGCAAGACGCCTCCCATCAGAGAACGCAACGCCACGTAGTCCCCCGGCCCGATATCCAGGGACTCACGCAGCTCCAGGGGAATGGTTATCTGGCCTTTGCGACCAATTTTCGCCAACGCCACCTCACTCATACAAATGCTCCTCCCTACCGGATCAAACAGAGTACAATTACAATTATACTGTACCTGGCGTTTCGGTCAAGATGAGGTGGAGCTGACTTTCTTTTCCTTGCCAACCCCGCCACGGGATGGTATAATCCGCGACGTAGCAGGCTCGGAGAGGTTGCGTAGTCTGGCCTAACGCGCGCGCCTGGAGAGCGCGTGAGCCGAAAGGCTCCGCGGGTTCAAATCCCGCCCTCTCCGCCATCGCGGGGCGGCCCCACCCAGGGGCGCCCCGTGCTTCCTTTCAGCACGACACCGAAGCGTTGGCGAGGCGGCCGCCGTGGCCCGCATGGCCGGCAGTTCGACGATCGTGTACGTCCCGGCGTACTCGTGCGCCGTTCCCCCCAGCGCGGCGGCCAGCGCCCGCAGCGTTCCCCGGTACCCTTTACCCTTCGGCCAGCGAGCCGGTGTGGTGGGCCGCGGCGGCGGTGCCGTCGTGGACAATCTCCGCCGTGGCCGGTTCTTCCGGTTGAGGGTCAGTCTCGGTCTCTGTGACGCAGGTGGGTGCGGGAGCGCTCAACCAGGCCTGCACCACGGCCAGGGTTGCCGGCCCGACGCCGGGCAGGGCCAGGAAGACCCCCTCTCCGGCTGCCAGCATCTCCTCCACCGCCGCCCGCGTGCTCAGTCCCACCCGCTGCAGGCGCGCCGTCACCTGCAGTGACAGGCCCTCCAGGTCGCCGCTGGCCGTGGCTTCCGAGGATTGGAGTGCGGGCTCTGCCGGTTGAAACACCGGCGCGGCAGCCCGCGCCTCGTTCCTGCCCTCAGCACTCTGCACACTCTCTGCCTCCCGGGGCCTGCGGGCAGCCTGACGCTCCCCGGCTACCTGGCGGGCCAGCCGGGCGTTGGCCCGGTTGATGGACCAGCCTGAGCGCAGCCGGCCCTGGACGACCTGGCCTACCACCCTGGCCTGGGCTGCGGCCCGCGTCTCCCGCAGGAGCGCTTCGCCCCGGGAGATCACCTCGTCTCCCACGAGCGACCCAGTGCGCGGGCCTTCCTCAGCGCGGCCTCGGTGGCGGCCAGTTGCTGCTCCGCCTCGGCCTGGCGGGCGGCGGCTTCGTCGCGCGCCTGCTCGGCCTGCAACAGGAGCGCCTTGGCCTCGCCGCCGGCGGCCTCCCCACTTCTTCCAGCGTCGGCAGCCGGCCTGCTGCCCGTGGCGATAGCAGTGCCACGACGATCAGCACAACAGCCAGCATCGTGGCGATCCAGCCTGCTTCCTTGCTCATCGCTTTACCCCGATAGATGCAGAAAACCCCCGCCAGGGCAGGCTCCGTAGCGCAGGCGTGAGGCTTCTCACGGCCTGCAACGGTCACCCCAACGAGGGTTTTTCCTGAACCACTACCAGCCAGCGCCGCTTCCCTTTTGTCGCGACCCCGGCCAGCCGGTTACACTATTCTCATTTGCGATGCAGATTGGCTACGAATTTCTGAGAAAAGATTCCATACAAGTCAGCTTTATGAACACAACTCGCAAGTTCATCCACAGTATTGGTCTGTCCCCCTCCCTAACGCCAGATCATAGCAGCGCTTCGCTGCAGACGATACGCGGGATCAGTACTGCTCTGTCGTCTCGATCGGCAGCAGCGCGATGGGCCTCCTCCAAGTTGTAATCGCGGACAATGCGTAGGAGTTGCGCGACCAGCGCCTGGCCGGTGACCTTGCCCCGGCGCAGCGTATTGAGTTCGCGATGGGCACGGGCAGTCAGTGGGGCCGTGGTGAAAATCTCGGATAGAAGGGCCAGGCGTACCTTCTCATCCGGATCCTGTTCAGTCTGAAAGACAAGGCGCAGTTCGGCGAGAACGTAGTCACGGCCCAACGCACTGCCTGCCGGGTTCCGGATCTCCGCCTCTCGCGCGCGTACCTCGGCGTCGAAATCCCGTTTAACGGCGGTGATGCGCTCGTTGACGTTACGCGGCAAGTCAAGCGTAGGTTCATCTTCTTCGCAGCGGATAACACTGATGGCCTGCTGCGGGTCAACCGTGCGATGGCCTTGCCTATCAACCAGATATAGTCGCTGGTAGTTCCCTGCCCGGCAGAAAACGAACAAGCCTGGCTTGCCAACAGCCCTACGGGCAGTGCGGACACCGTCGGGCATCGTGACGATCTCTCGGAAGCGGTCGGGATCGGTACGCTGGAGTTGGCGCATGAGTTCTTCGGCTTCCAACAGGTTGAAGATGTCTGCTGCGGGTTCATCTTCCAATACACTGGCATCGCCACGATAGATGGCGTACATGTCCTCTTTGTTGATCTGTTCGCTCTTGTGCAGGATGGCGGCGTCTTCGCCAATGGTGCGGTGGATTTCGGCGATGCGGTGTTCCAGCGTATGCTCGATACCCAGCTCGCGCTCCAGGCCGGTTTCGGGGAGAAAGTTGTAAGCGTAGACGGCGGTATGCTCGGTGCCGATACGGTCCACGCGGCCGACGCGCTGGATCAGGCGCACGGGATTCCAGTGCAGGTCGTAGTTGATGACGTGGTTGGCATCCTGCAGGTTGAGGCCCTCGCTGAGGACGTCGGTAGCGATCAGGATGCGCAGTTCCTCCTCACCCGGGCGAAGATCGTAATTGTTGGCCTTGGGAGCGAACCGAACGATGACACGGCCACGATCCCTGGTATCGCTTTCGACGGCACGAATGTGTCCCAGGTGTTTGAGGTTGTCGTAGAGGTAGTGGGCGGTATCGGCATATTGGGTGAAGATGAGAACTTTGCCGTGGGTCAGGTTACCAGGAAGAGCGCGCCCGTTGGACAAAGTACGACCTTCGGTCACCATAGTGACCAGTTGCTGGAGTTTGTTGTCCTCTGCCGGACCGATGGACTCGACCAGGCGTGCCATCTCGTCCAGCAGAGCGATATCAGTATCCAGCACGTCTTGTAGTTTGTCCACGTCAAAGTCGCTGACCGGGTAACGGCTACTGGCGCGTTCCAGGGCCTCGTACAGGCTCAACTCGTCGTCCAGGTCGGACTTGTACAGGACGTCGGTGGCTTCGTCGCCGGCGGGAACCAGGCCACGGTCCAGGGCACCTTGAAAAGCCAGTTGCAGGTCCCTGAGCCGGTTGACGGTCTGGCGGAAGGCTTCAACGCTGGATTCGAACCGCTTGAAGAGCATGACGCGCATCAGGCCGCGCAGAGCGGCGCCTGCTCGCCGCAGTTCCTGATACTGAGGCTCCCCCTGGCGTTCGGGCAGCGCATAGTCGAATAGGGCATAACGCGCGTAGGTGAGTTGATCCATCAATTCGTGCAACCGCCGGTAGACGCGGTTTTCCACCCCTGTGTCGCCTGCGCCGCGATACGTCTCCTCGATGCTGTAGGCGATGGTCTCCAGCCTCCGCTCGGGAAAGACGAGGGGGCGGCCGTTGATCTGGGCATCGGGGTAATAAGTGCGGATGTGGTGGCGGGTGCGGCGGATGAGGACGTGGTTGAGAATCTCCTGCAGGTTGCGGCTGGGTGGCTCCTCGTTGCGCGGCTCGACTTTGTTGAAGAATTCCGGCAGGTTAGGCGGATTGACAGGGATGGGCGTGGTGTCCTGGGTGTGCCAAAGCCGGATCTGATGGTAGACGTCCCAGGCGCTGGTAGCACGCGGAGTGGCGGTCAGCAAGATGGTAGGCCGGGTCTGGGTAAAGAGTTGGAGGGCGGCATAACGTTGAGTATCACTGTGGCGAAAGTTCTGCGACTCATCTACCAGGACGAGATCGCGGTCACGGTAGCGCCAGTTGTCCACCAACATGCGCTCGCTGCCCGCCTGACTGAGGAGGCCCATCGAGATGACCGGCGCGTCAATCTGGTAGCGCTCCACGAACCATTCCCACATTTCCACCAGAGAGGCGGGGCAGACGATGAGCGGGCGGGCGCCGCGATAGAGTGAGTAATGCTTGAGCAGGGTGGTACCGATGAAGGTCTTGCCCAGGCCGACGACGTCGGCGATGAACACGCCGCGGTAGGTGTCGAGGATCTGGACTGCCTGGCGGACAGCCACGCGCTGAAAGTCGGCCAGGTCGGGCATTTCGGTCTCCCACAGAAGTTCGGTATCCCGCCGGCCCTCCAGGCGGTCCTTGACCAGAGTATAGAGGGTCTTGAGGTAAACGTCGTGAGGGCTGACAGGTCGCTCCCCTTCCGGCGTGACCACCCGGCTGGTGGCCCAGGAGCGGTGCAGTTCGCACATCAGGTCTTCGTTGAAATCCTCGGCCTCGTTCCACAGGTCGTTGAACCAGCGGGAGAGTTCAGCGTGGTTGGCGTTGCCGAACATGCGCACGTTGAGTTCGGTGTTGTGGGTGACGCCGCCCAGGGAGAGATTGGAACTGCCGACGATGGCCGCGCCGGCCTGGGCGTGGATGCGGGCCGGGTCGAAGTCGAAGAGGTAGGCTTTGGCGTGCAGGCGGCCACGGGTGTAGACGCGCACCTGTACCTTGCCCTGGGCGATGAGTTCGGCCAGGGAGAGAACCAGGGCCTGGGCATTGTCGGTCTGATCCATCAACTCCAGGGTGGACTGGATGGAAGCGGCCGTCTCAGCGCGGATGATGGGAGCCTGGGCCGAGGCCATCCGTTCGCGGCGCACCGCACGCTGGGCGGTTTCCAGGTGGAGGTAGCCTTCGACCAGTTGCTCGACGGTCTGCCGGTTGGTGACGTTACCGATGAGCAGGCGCAGTTGGTCCAGGTGGGGAATTTGCGCGGCGATGGCCTCGAAGCCAGAGAGGAAGAAGTAACCGACGGCGAAGTGAGCGCGGATGGAATCGGCCAGGAAGGCGCTGATCTCGGGGGCCAGTTCGCGGGTGCGGTTGTCTATGATGTCGTGAGGCATGGTCAAGCAGGGACCGTTTCCGGTTTGTCCGGGTCGAAGCGCAAGATCAACTCACGCCCATCGTCGAAGCGGATGTGATAGCCCTCGATTGTCAGGGGGGCATCTGGGGAGACCGTGACGACTGGCCCTGCCTCCAACCATGCGATGTGAATCTCTACAGGCGCCATGGCCATCTGTCGCCTGGCCAGCAACTCGAAGAAGGTTTGAGCCGGTAACCGGTCGTCCTCACCGGAGCGGTGCTCGATGAAGGTCTCGACCATAGCCTCAAACTCGTCGGTGTTCATGTGCCCAACAATGGCTTTATCCATTATCATCTCTCCTGTCGCATCTTGACGCGTTCTTTCCACCCTTGGTATTCTACCACCATCAACTCCTGAGTGTCAACTCGGATTTCAGCAACGCCGGGCAGGACATCGAGCACCTCTTCTAGCCGCGACGGCCTGGTCTCGCCGTCCAACGCCGCCCAGAAGTCTGGTTTGAGCATCACCACTCCTTGCCAGCGACGCGTCCGGGAGTGCCATAGGCGGGTGATGTAGAAGTCGTGGGGCAGGCCCCTGCCTCGTTCCACGGCAAAGAAGTAAGTGGATGTCCTGATGTCGCCTCGGAAGCCCATGACCACGAGGTCGAAAGGTGCCAGGCGCGCCTGGCGATCGCGCAGGTCATGGGCCTGGTGCGGAACGCCACTTGCCACCAGATCGCGCAGAATCTCTACCTCGAAGGCATAGCCTTTGGTGAAGGATTGCCACCAATACAGGCAAAAGATGAGGACCAGTTGGGTTTCTGGTATGACGCGGTCGTAGTAGCCGGCCTCCCGCAGATCCGCAATGATTTGCCGGGCTACTACAGCCCGTTTCTGCTCAGCCTGCCGGGCGACGTCGTCGAACTGGTACAGCGCCTCGATAAACGGGCCGGCGTAGACCCGGTCAACCAGGTTATCGTAGAGATTGGCAAAGGTTTGTGCTCGCCCACTCAAGGCAACGGTGGCCTGGCGCAGGATGTCCGCTCCATCCCACACCAATTCCCATTGGGTCTTGTCGAGCCTGGTTTCGTTCTGCAGGTATTGACCCAACGCCGCGGCGTGCTGCTGGGTAAAGTCGGTGGGAAGTGCGATTCCAACGGTCATTCGTCGTCCTGTTTACTCCTCAGGCATAATGTCCTCGTTCTCTTCTACGTAGGCGCTGGTTTCCTGCGCGTAGCGATCTAGGATCCGCTCTATCCACATTATTGCGGCTTCACCGTTCTTTTGTTCGATGTCTGAGGGTTGGCGATTGTGCTGCACACAATTTCTGAGCGTGCGAAAAGCAGACATATGTCGCTGAAATTCGTCTTTCCGCTGGAAAAACTCCTCAAACTGATCCCAGTTTTTGAAGATGATCTTTTCATAATGAGATACATCGCAGAAGTCTAGTCTGCGACGCGCTTGCGCGAATTGCGACTGGTCTTCATAGGGGTGTCGTGACAGATGGTCTTCTATCAGTTGTTTGACGGCCGTAATGACATCCCCAGGTGTAGCCTGTTTCCAGTAATAGGGACCGACCACTGCGGTCAGCCTGTGATCGATGAAGTCGCGCAGGTGCATTTCTAACATATCTACTTTGTCTGCGTACGCGCTCTTGGTAGAAGCAATTTGTGCGCTCACAAACTCACCCGGCTTGCTGTCAACCAGTCGGTTGAGTTCATCCGCTATGCATCGAGATCTCTCGGCGCGGAATGTCTCAAATTCGTTGTTCCACACTGCCGCCCCGGAATTTACCGGCAACAAGTGGGAATCTGCTGCTACGCTAAACTGGGGATTGTCTTTTCGGTACTGGGTCAGATACTCGGCCGGAGCTCGACTGCCGATTTCTTTGTTTAAGTCTGAGGGAAGGAAGCAGAAGTTTGGCAGCAGATGAACCAAGCTGTCCCAACCTCTGGGTTTCAGATAACCGATGGGGAAAATATGATGACGTTCGGCCTTTTTGAGGTTAGAAAAGAAATCATCGGCGAGGTTAACCGAGCTTCCATCTTTTAAGTTCCTGGGTTGTCTGAGCGCCAGCATACACAGGAACGCATTTCGTAGCGCCGAACTGGTGCTGGTCATCTTGGTGCGGGCTATCGCATCGGAGGTCGCTTTGGAGGGATAGTCAAAGGATACCTTCTCACCCCTTACCAAGGCCCGTAGCTTCTGAGCATCCTCGGCCATCTTGGAAGGGCTGGTGGAGCTGTAGCGCTCAGATAGTGTGACGCGCCAGAACCAGTTCCACAGGGTTTCTCTTTCCAGAGCTGAAAGAGCGCTGCTGGGCACGTGGTAGAAGTAGTATGCCAGCACGACCAGAATACCTCGGTAAGGTAGATAATCGTAGCGTTTGACGCCCAAGTTGCTAGCTGCAAAGTCAACCGCCAGTTGCAAAGACCTGACAACACGATCCCAGACACCTGTGATCTCACCGGTTTGGAGGGAGAGTTCAGCTTCGGTTATGCACCGGTCTTTCAGGATCAACGCAAAGGTTTGTGTGAAGATTGTTTCGTGAAGTTTGCCGAAGCCACTCTGAGCAAACTTCCGATTCAAATCAGCAACACGCTTTCTGAAATCGAAATCTTCCGCCCAAACGTTCGCGCAGACCAGATCATAACGGCTGAGCGGTTTCCCTGCTTGATTGATCCGCTGGAAGATTTCGATAGCGTCGCCTAGTTTTTGTTCCTGAATCCAGACCACGGAAAACGGGTAGACGTGAAAAAGATTGTACACCTTGTTATAGGCAGGCTTCCAGTTTTGAGAAACGCTGTCAAAGATCATCAAGGCGTTTTGTCCTACAAGATCCTGAACCGCAATATACCGCTGGTTATCGCTACTATGGTAAACGAAGATGTCTTCTTCGAAGCCTTCTTCTTTGTTTTGTTCGTACCTCGTTGCCGTTTCAAGGTCTATGCAAATACGGCCATAGTCCCGCGAGCCTATTTTGACGCCTTTAATCGTGACATACAATGAAGTCAGGCGTTGCTGGCCATCCAGTATATATGACACTTCAGAACCAGCCTGAGGCACGGGGATACCCAGGTCGTTCAATGGCCGTGATAGAGCTGGGCTTCCGGCTGGCGCACGCCACAGGAAAAAGGTTCCTACGGGGAATTCTTTGTACATACTGTCGAGTAGGGCGCGTGTCTTGGTCAACGGCCACACGAAATCGCGTTGGAACCGTGGCACCTGTAATTTTCCTGTCTCCATCTCATATAGCAGATCAGATAGTTTGCGCGGCTGCACATCGATCTTGGGACGTTGCACTTTGACCTCCTGGTATGGTAGATTCTATGGGTAGTTTGGGACTTTAATTGCCGTTGGAGATCCTCATTGGCGAGAAGAACGGTAATCACGAACTCTTTCCAAGACTTTTATGCTCATGTCTCGATTGGTGACGAGCATCATTCTCTTGAGATAGTACAACAGAGCAAGGAAACAATAGATTAGTGCTGCAATTGCGAGACCAGTCATCAGTGGGCTTATCAGCGAGAGTTTGTTCAGTGTGATCACGTATCCGCAAATGCTCCAAACGGCGATGTCCAGAGGCACTGGCAAGCCCAGCAGTGTCACGTTTAGCACACTCAAGACTAAGCCGGCAATGGCAACTACGGCAATCAGGCGATCATCCCGCTCAAACTTGTGAAGCAAACCAGTGTCGAATAATCGCACATCCTCTTGAAGCTTGGCACTCTGAGCTACTGTAAAGACCAGAAAGATACTTAGGAAGAGGGTAGCACTTGTCAGTAGCATTTCATTGACATGTACCATAACGTTGATAGCCATTTCTGTAGCTGGGAACTGGTCAGGAGTAACCAGGTAGGCTGAGCAAGTGGCAGCCACCGAATTGCCAAGTATAAAAAGTAGGATTGTGAAGAGTAGGCCGACAGTCCCAACGATCAGAATGTTGGTGCGATCTTCTTTGATTCGCTCTTTGATCGTGCTGGTGAGAGTATCACCATGAAAGACTGGGTTGGCAACTGTGCGAGAAAAATCTTGAGGGGTCAGGCGACGTTCTGACGTGATGTAGACTATGCCATTGCCTGGTGGCAGATCTGTGAATTGAACAAAGGCTCGATCGTTTTGAAGCACGATATCAACCCGCTGCTTTATGTTCACTTGTTGGCCAATCTCTTGGTATAAAGCAACAAACTCATCAAGCGACAGGTCCGTTTTATCGCCTAGTGGCTGCCCTGCGATAAGCTTCTGACCAATCTCATGCACTTTGCGGCCAGCACCATCTGCTGCTGTTGACATCATCTGTCCTCCGTCCAGTCAAACAGCAGGCCTAAACTCTGCGACTGCACCAAGCGTTCTGGGATGAAATACTCAGTTCTCACAATTCTAACCAATCGTTCTAGGTCTATTGCTTGAACCTGCTCACCTGGCTCGGTGTCGAACGGCATAGAAAACCGTTCTTGTTGAGTCTTCCTGAATGTTCTTTCTTGTCCTTTCACAATAGCCCGTACTTCACTGGGCTCTCCAGTGAGCATAGCAGCTCTAATTGACTTCGCTTCCCGTAAGTCGCTTCCTGTCTCTGTCTCCCCTGCCCGCGCTTCAAGCTCGTTCACGTGCTGATAATCCCCATTGAGTACTTGCCTGAGAATTGAATCTTTGTCGATGTCCGGGTTAAATAGTTTTATGTCTTCAGGTACCCGACGACCTAATAATTCGCCTATCTTGACGCATGTAGTTGAGTAGGCGTTGAAAATCTGGATGAGATAGTCCTTTTGGCGCTCCTCGTGAAACGGCTGCTTTGCGATACGATCACTAGGCAAGCCAGCTTGTTGAAACACTACTCCCAGCAAGTCGAAAAATGCACGTCGCATTGTGGGCAGGTTGATCGTGACAAATTCACGCCCCACCCGTTTGTGCTGAAGTATTACTTGTGCCTGGTCGAGAACCAGAGCGAAGAAGAGATGCTCAAATTCCGCGGCTTCTCTGTTTTCCCTGTGCCAATCCCTGTCATATTGAACCCCTAAGCGGCGATCTTCGTGGGCAAAAAAGCCGGCAATGACATATTCAAACCTAGTCGTCCCCACGAAACCTCTGCGATTGGGGGGCTCTCCATCCTCAACCCGCTCGCTCAACACTCGCCAGATGTTTTCTCTTAACTCATCGGTGACTGATGACCAATCGGGCCAGGTAATGCGAAAAACCTCACAGCGAATCTCTTCACTCATAGGCTTCTCCTTCTATCCAATCCGCCTTTGCTCGTCTCTCTCCTCTTATTTCTTTTGAGCGTCCGCACACCTGGCGCAGTTTTACGTGTCATTCGTGGGTCATATTCTCCACCCCGTACAACTCCGCCACACGCGCGTCAATCTCCCACTCCAGTTCTGCCACGCGCGTAGCAGCCTCTGCTGGCAGCGGATAGCCATGCTGCTCGAACTCCGCCAGGATGGCGTCCACCAGCTGCACGAACTCCTGCTGGCGCTCCGACGGGAAGGGCCTCTATTTCGCGCTCGCGGCAGCAGGTTCAGGCCGCTTACTGCTGTCCTAAGCGAACAATCTCTCCCAAACCTCGAAGAATAGCCCATCGCAGTTCTGCTATGGGGTCATCGCAGTTGTAGTAGACAAAGTACAACCTATTGCCATCGGGCATCGCCTGAATTCGGTCGAGTTCCCCCATAGTACCTACATTGGGAACGCCGAGTCTCTGCATTTGTAGTACCGAAAGATTAGGATGCCAACCAAGTTGAGGATACTCAGCTGCGTGAGTGTATGGATTGCGCCGGACGAAATAGAAAAAGTCCATCACGGCATCAAGTCGTTCTCTAATGGAGAGATATTCTACCTGCTGGTTTATTCGCTCGCGGGAGGGATAGACAGCGGTTTGGGTATTTGGATCGGCAAGGCCGAGGCGTACCAGTTCCTCCCAGTCTGTTGCCCACACCAAGAAATGTCCAGTCAAGCGTAGCCGGACCTCCTGTGGCAGCGTTTCGAAAAATGCGCGGAAGCGCTCGTTCACGCCGTGTTTCGCGGTGCAGACGTGCCCCAGAGCATCGGCACAAGTGAGCAACAGATAGAATTGGAGTGATAGGAGGCCCTCCGTTATGACCGGTCCACGCCCTCTACATACCTGATCATCAAGCGTCCGAGTAAGCCACTCCACATCGGCCAGACGATGTGTTGTGTTGATGACAAACCTTTGCCGTTCTGGGGCTAGAGTCTGGACCTGTTCGAAGAAAGCAGCGCTATCTCGGTACCCCATCACTCGATGGTCAGTGTCTGAAAACGGTGCAAGACCAAGTGGCACTTTAGCCCCCTGTTGGTTCCTCTACTATCGCAATTTCCTCATCTGTCAACTCGTACAGCTCGTAGACCAGCGCGTTCAACTCCCGCTCCCACCCCGCCACTTGCGGCCCCTGTCCTTCCGCATCCAGCAGCTTGCGCACCAGGGCCTCGATGGCAGCATGTTGGGCCGGAGCGGCAGTGGGAACGGGGATTTGCTCAACGTAGATTGTCCTGAATTCCATGTAGCCCTGCTGAACCGACGGGCACACCTGGCGTAAGAGGAAGGCAATAGCCTGCGCGTTCAAAACCCCCAGAAGGTACAATGAAGCATCGGGGATGATGTAGGTCTTATCGTTGCTCAGAGCGCCCTCGTCGTCATAGGCGAAGTTGGGTCCGATGTTAAAGTGCGGGTAGATGATTTTGGGCCTGCCGAATTCCTCTGCATATTGTGAAGCATAGCGACTCAGAGCATACCAGGGGAATCTCCCCTCCTTGACTTCAGGGCGACGTGCCAGTTGGCTTTCGTATTGCTGCAGATGATCGTGGATGGCCGGGTACTCCTTGATAGGGAAGTTCCAAGGAACATAAACGATGTACAACCCACACTTTTCAGCTCTCCATCGTTTCACGTCCCGCCCGCGCAGCCAGGGCTTGATAATCTCATCGCTGCGCGGGTCCTCAGCCACTAGGTGGTCCCGCGTCGCCTGGTCAATGACGAAGGCTTCGTTCAGACCGGTCTTGATGCCATAGTAGAACCGTCCGCCCACGTACTCCCCTAGCGGCGTCCCGCTGCGACGCAGTTTCTCCAGCAACGCCTGCACGTCGGGCCGCGCCAGTGCCCACCCGTCCACCCGCAGGCGGGCCTGGGGCTGCCGCCAGGCCCGCTGGCGCACCACGTCGTCCAGGTCCTGCACGGCGTTCAGGTCGTCAACGGTCAACGCCTGCACGGACTGTCCTTGGGCTGGCGGACGCTTCCGTACTACCAGCACCGCGGGATAGGTGGTCGCCGCAAAGATGGGCAGGTCGCCAAAGTCAATCACCGTCTGGATGGTGGTTTCCTGTGTCAGCAGCCGGCGCAGTTTTTCGCCATACCCGGCGCGCATGAACTTGTTGGAGCTGATAAAGGCCAGCATGCCGTCCGGGTGAAGCAGTTGCAGGGCGCGGGCGTAGAAGTAGACGTAGAGGTCGGCGACGCCGGTGTAGACCTCGGGATAGACCCTCTTAAGCGCGTCTTTGTAATCGCGCCCTAGGAGCTCCTGGCGCACATAGGGCGGGTTGGCCAGCACAACGTCGAAGCCACCCGCCCGCCCCCCGTTGGCGGAAGGGGAGAAGACTTCGGCAAACTCGACCGCCCAGTCGAAGCCGCCCCCACCGCCGCCAGGATGGGTCCAGGCGCCAATCTCAGCGCGCAGCGCTTCGATCTGCGCGCGCAGCGTCAGTTTCTCGCCACCGTGGGCCATCAAGTAGTCGGCCTTGAGGCAAAAGTATTCCTGGATCTGTTGGTGGCGGAACAGGTCGGGCTGCAGGCCACCGGAGGGGTTGGGCGCGGTCAGGCTATCGCCCGTCTCAATCTTGAAGTCCAGGTTGGGGAGCGGCGGCAGGTTTTCGCCCTCGAAATCCACCACCAGCGAAAGCCACAGCCGCAACTGGGCGATGTTCACGGCAAACGGGTCAAGGTCTACGCCGTACAGGTTGTTCTGGATGATCTCCAGTTTGCGCTGGTAGGCGGTGAGTGCGTCCAATCCACGTGTGGCGAAGAGGCAGGCGCGCAGGTCGAGCAGTTCGTGCAGCATTCCCAGCAGGTATGCGCCGCTGCCACAAGCAGGGTCGCATATTTTGACCGCTTTGAGTGCGTCTAGAACCGCTTCGGGGTCCGCCAGCCCGGATGGGTCGTGCTCGTCCACGAACGCAGCCAGGGCCTGCGCCGACTCGTGCGAACAGGCCGATTGCAGGTAGCCTTGGAGTGCCTGGCGCCCCATAAAGGCTACTACCGGTTTAGGGGTGTAGTAACTGCCCGTCTCGTGCCGCCCGGTGACCAATTCCTCGAACATCTTGCCGAGCATCTCTGGATCCACTGCTACTTCCACGTCCAGAGGCGTGCTCTCGACGACGGTGAAGTTGAAACGGTAGAACAGTTCATCCATTGCCTGCCCGATCACGTCGTCGGGCACGGCGATGGCCGGGTTGCGGTCGTCGTCGTCTTCCTCGAACAGGCCGCCGTTGAGATAGGGCACGTCGCCGATGCGAGTCTGCAGAAAACCGTCGCGCCGGATGCCGACGACGTTGACCTCGTGTGGGGTGTTCAGGCCGGCGAAGAAGAGCAGTTTGAGCCGATCACGATAAAAGTTGGTATCGGGGGCGGCGCACTGTTCGCGCCGGTAGTCTTCCCACAACGCGCGCAGGTAGTCCCTGTGCCCGTCGAACGTGAGCCAACCTTTGCGCTCCAGGAATACGACGAACGTCAGGCGGTTGAACAGCCTTTGTGTGAACAGTCGGCGGGTATCGCCGCTGATGCCGCAGATCTGTCTTTCGGCGTCCTCGAACAAGGTGCGGTAGGCGGCGAAAAAGTCTTTCCTGACCGCTTCCACGTCAAAGGCTTGATCGTGCAGGCTTTGAAGTTCCAGGGCGGTCACGTCGGCGTGGGGCACCGCCAGCAAGGCCATGCGTTGGGTGGCGGTGTGCAGCCGTTCGTCCGGTCCGATGTAGATGTGGCGGATAGTGCGGCGGCGAGCGCCATCTTCCGCGCTGTACTTGACGTTGACGAAGTCCCACCGGGTCAGATCGCAGTTGGCGAAGACAAAGAGGGCGTAGGGGTGGAGTTTATGCAACGTGTGCTCGACAACGGGGCGTTCCAAGGCACGCGAGAGGTGGTCGGTGGTGAGGTGCGTGTAGATGACGCGCAAGTCGCGGTGCTGCGCCAGGTAGATCGGCGGGTCGGCACTCGCGCGTACAAGTTGTTGGACGCCTTCCGGCCAAGTGCGGATGGGAAGGGGGAGTTCGTCGGCGTACTGGTAGCCCAGTGCATCGAAGAGTTCGAGAGCCGCGTCGAGAGAACGGCCCCGGGAGAGTTCAGACAGGTGATGGTAGATTGTCTCAGGAGCGACGGACATGATAGGCTCCTATGGGACTAGTTGTGCACTGTATGTAGTTTATCACGTTGTAAGGAAAAGTGCAAATGGAGAAGTTCATTTTGAGTGACCATCGTCAGAGCTATCAGCCGCCCCTACAGAAATAGAGCCGACCGCCCGCCAAGGTACATGCTGGCAGGGGGTCGGCTCTGTGTTGTCTACGATGCCCTCCTCGGCGCGCGCACGATGAGGCGGGTCAGGTTATGACAGTCTCAATCCATAGTGTAGCAGAGACCGGTATATGGATGGTGAACAAAAGATTGGAATCAGAACTCATGGAATCAAGTCCAGAATCCGTTCGCGGGGCCGTAGAACGTGACGGCAAGAAAGCCCCCCAGGTCCTCCAGGCGTGCTTCCGCCAGCCCGTGCTCGCGCATCAAGCGGCGCATGTAGGCGATGCCGGTGCCCCACTTTTCGATGTAGAAGATGTCGTACAGGCAATGGTCCACGAAGCTGCTGACCTCAACTGCCCCTGTCGTCGGGAACATTCCGCTTGCGGAACACGTTGCAGGCCAGCACCAAACTGTCCTCAGAATCGTCCCCTAATCGTCCGGCAAATCGTCCGGCGCCGGACGATTCCATACGTAACGAACGCCACGCCCCTTGCCCTGCCGCACAATCATACCCTTGAGGACCATATCCTGCAAGTCTTGATGCGCTGCGCTTTTCTGCACCCCGGTCAATTCACAGTACTCGCTGCGCGTGATCTGTCCGTAGGCCTTGAGATAAGCCAGCGCCCGCGCCTGGCGCTCATTCAATCCCCAACGTGCGGACTCGTCGGCGACGGGGGCAACGATGCCACCCTCCGCAGCTGCACTATAGAGCGTGATGATAAACTGGTGGTGTTCTTCGGCAAAGACTGGTGGACGCAAGCCACTGTGGGTATTCTTCCACGTCAATGCGCCGGATGCCCTCCATCCGCGGGACGATGCGCCGGTTGCGCCGCACAAACTCGGTCGCCTGGTCGATGATCTCCGGCAGTGTGCCCCAGTCGGCACCGCAGAAGCGGATGAGATGTTCAGGCAACAGTCCCGCGTTGGTCACTGCAATTGCACCTCACGCATAGAGTCTACCATAAATACTTGCCAGATCAAGTCATATTTCGGCAAGAAAGTGGCAGGAAACTAGAAAGTTTGTTCGGTCGAGGATATTGACGTTTGCACCAGGTTGCACTATACTGAAGCTACAACGCAATGGAAATCACCTCCTAACTCAGTCCAGCCGGGGGTAACGGCCAGGACGATAGGCGCACCCTGGTGCCGCAAACTGTAGCATGAGCCCGCGTCAGGGTTGAAGCGAGTGTGTCTGTTGGGAAGGTGGTGAACATACGGTTTACGTGGAGATGTCCATTGTTCACGTTCGGTTCGTCGTTTTGACGAGGAGGCAAAAACTATGACTCTTATCCTTACCCATATAAGTAAGCACGGGATTGTCCACGCAAGCGACTCCAACTTGACGGCAGGTGGCGATACTTCGGCTGGAGAAAGCCAGAAGACCTTCGAGATCAAGCATCTTAATGCAGGTCTTACTGTTGCAGGGTCTTACTCAGTTGGAGGAGTTAGGATGAACCATTGGATGAATGACTTCATCCAGGAGCAAGCCAGGGCAGGGGTTTCCTCTCTCTCTGACTTGGCGCACAATCTGGGAAAAGAACTCGAAGCGCAAATGTCTCCTGACGAAAAAGCCGGTGGGAGCATGGTGCATATCGCGGGCTATGTTGAGGAGGAAGACAAGTCCCATCCGGAGTTCTGGTTCGTCAGGAATGTAACAGGCATAGATCCAAACACGGGAGAGTACACAGGTACATCACCCAACTTTCAGGTAACTGAGGATTTTTGGACGAGAGATTGCCCAAAGAACAAGCTGATGGGAGCTTTTCGAGCAGGAGCTTACCAAGTCTATGTTAACGGCTTTGCATCAGGACGCATTGGTTTTGTCGCTCTACAGCGGATTATGAATGATTTCTTCTGTGGAATCTGGAGTAACCCCAATTGGGCATTCAGGCCCCCTCGTTCCATTGATGAAACCAAGCTACTTGTGGAGCTAAACGTACAAGTCATCGGTACACTATTCAAACTAAGCGACTATCCTGCACCATTTATAGGTGGGAACATTCAGACCTATGTGATTCCCCAGCCGCCGAATACAGTAACTGAAAGCCCGCCATCTTCGGGGTGCTGTTAGTTGGCTGAAAGTGGCAGCTAAGTTGTGGTAGATAGGGCTGTCACTAACCCTGCCACCATTAATGATCGGCTGGAAGATCAAATGCCTGAACATACTTGCCCAGTTCCTCAAAACAGGTTCCACCCCCCGCTGCCCGCAGCCGCTTGGCCGTGCTGCGGTAGGCGTCGCACTGCTCCTCCTCCACCCAGCCCGTGTATCCGGCGCGCCGCAAGCGGACCAGCAGCGCCGCCCGTTCCGCCTTCGGCATCAGCCGCGGGTCGGTCATCACCGCCACGTGAAAGTCGGCCCCGGCAGCCAGCAACCGCTCGACCGCGACGAAGGAGCCTGCCCTGAGTCCGGCGAAGGGCAGTTCCCAGCACTCCCCCCGCGCATCGGTGCGCGCCTCGAACCCCTCCGCCGTGCCTGCCTTCAGCGAGACCCGCACGTGCACGCACATGTACCTGGCCAAGTCGGCGGCATATTCCTCGTCGGCGGCGATGGGGAGGCCGTTGGTCTCCAGGATGAACTCGTAGCCGGCCAGCTCGATGCGCTCGAGCACCCCCAGCAGGTGGCGTTTACCTAGTTTCTGTCGGGAAAGCCCCATTTGGGCTGCCCCTGAGGATGCATCGGGTGTGTTGACAAACCTAGCACCCAAAGCGACAGGCTGCGCCGCCCTTCCATATGGTGGCCTCAATGTCAAAATTGAGTTCAATTTTAGCCTTATGTCTACCATTGTGACAGTCCGCCGACAGGCTACCAGCGCTGACTGTCGCAGTACTCCCAGGTGGTGGAGTTAGTGGACCAGCCAAGAACAGGGTTTCCCGACAGAAACTAGTTAGTAGGTGGCTGATCATCACCTCGATTGAACATATTGGTTCACTACGATGGGTAAGTAAACATCTATCTGAGGCGGGAGCGGATTGTTGAAGGGATTCCAGTACACAAGTACTCGATTACGGTTCGCATCGGCAATGTACAAGTTGTCATATCTGTCAAACGTTGCTGCAAACGGCATAGAACCATAATCATTGAGATAGACAGTTGGGTTGGTAGCAGGGCCTAGGGGATCATCATACACACCTACGAATCTTGTGTTTGAGTAGCCATTGTAGCCAACAACCATGCGATTTGTGGAATCAAAGGCTGGCTCGAACGTCATCGCAGGTTGACTATTTCGGTAGGGGAAGATTTTTGTAGCCGACGGAGCAAAGATGGTTGATGTATTCGTTATTGGGAACATACTTGCCGCAAACAACAGAAGACGGAAGTTACCTTCCACTTCAAGAGTGTGATCAGAGACATAGAGATTCCCCAATTGGTCAAGCGAGAGCGCGCCTGGATAACAGAGCATGTCCGCTGCCGCCACTTGATCGGTGCCTGTGTTGGGTGGTGGTATGAGACCACGATTACATTCATTTCCATTAGCATTTGTCTGACCCAATATGATATCCACCATGGGGGCAGTTAGGGGGTTCCGAATACGCAAGACACGATGGTTGTTAGTATCGCTAATCCAAAGGAATTCTCCCTGCCCCACTGGTACAAGACCGTCAATACGATCTCCAATTGCGAGAGAACCCACCCCTAGGACTGAGATTGTCATATTAGGCTGTATGACCCTGGTAGGAATGGCCCCTGTCTTTAGGGGAAGCTGATAGATATCTATGCCACCATAAGCGTTTTGTACCCATAGCCTAGAAGCAGAATCAGGTTTTATCCTGATACAGCAGGTGGGTTGGTATGAGAATTCCAGGCTACCAACGACACCATCGGCCGGTTTACCGTTTGAAAGCTTGGAGATGTCGTTCCAGAAGAGAAGACGAATACCATCGGATACTATGAGTTGGTTCCTGAAAACTGCTACGCCCAGGCCCGAACGTATTCCTCTGTTACCAACATTGTTGTAGCCGATAGGCGGAGAGAAGAGACGCTTATCTGGTTGATAAACAACTCCAGGCTGCGGAGTGGGAATTGGGGCAGCAAAACGCAGCACGTCTTGGACATACACGTATACGGCGGGCAAGATATTGCCTTCAGCGTCGATACCGAATCCACCTCCGCCATCTGCAAGAGGGCTGCCCCAATCATGGCCTAATTCATATATATCTTTCCCCAAAACTTTTCTGACTGTAACTCCATCCCAGTCCCAGAGCTCTATCATCGAATTGCCTCGGTCATAAACCCAGACGCCTTCTCCGGAGAGATCTATCTCTAGACCTAATGGATCATGGAAGTGGGAGCCGAACGTTGATACAGCACTCATTCCGGTAAAAAAGGGGGGCTTGAACACCACTACTCTATCATTCCTTGTATCAGCAACATATAGCCAACCATTGGGACCAAAACTTAATGCCGATGGAGAATTTAGTTGACTCAATGCAGCGCCAGCGGAAGGAGACACAAAATCAGGTTGCCCCAGAACCAGATCAGCAGTCTTAGTAATGACTCCTGTATCTACGTCTTTCGGAAACCGGAGAATGCGATTGTTGGCAGTATCAACGACCCACAGATTCCCAATTAGATCTAACTCTACTCCGCTCCCTTCACCGTAGGAATCCCGCTGAAAGCATAGGCTTGACGCAGTGGGGGACAGTACACCTTGGTTACAAAGGTTCGCCGAAAAATCAACCTGCCCCCATACCTCGTCAGCATTCGTATCAGTTGTGAAGGGGCTAATATACTTCAAAACCCTGTGATTGAAGTGATCGGGAACGTAAAGATTGCCTTGTTGGTCAACTGCCATGCTTACGAAAGATTTGCTTTCCAGAATACTTAAGGTATCCTCTGGCATCGCGCACAGTGTAGCAGCACTGGCAGGGGAGCGATTTGGATACCTTTGAAAACCACTGTCTCCATTGCAGGCTGAGTAATCAGAAGCAGATGGTTGGCCTATTACAATGTCAGCACTGCAAGGGCTTGCATTGGCATAACAAGTAGCAAGGTCAATACCAAGGATACGGCTGTTACCTGAATCCCAGACATAAGCTCTGCCAGGACTAATCGTTCTATCAACAACTACCCCCCCTGGGTTAAACACTTTGTATGGCGCAACTTCAAAAGGTGTAAACTCCGAAAAATCCCGCTGGCCGATGATAACATCTGCCCAAAGATCACCCGTGACTCCCCTGACGGGTTCGGGCACTGGCGTGGGGGTTGGTGGGGCAATCCCACAAGCGTCTACATCATCAGCTAGAATGAACTCAGGCGACCAGGCTGAAATAGGCTCGAGGTCAGCATTTGTAACGCGAACGGAAAGAGTCACCTTACTATCAGCCCAGAGTAAATGCTTAATGCACTCCATATCTACTGTAATTCTTGTTGGACTTTCCCAATTCACTTCAAGTCCAAAATGTATTGAAAGATCACCGGTGGATACTTTTTGGAACTGCAAACGATGTTCCGTTGTAGAGAAGTTCTGCCCATTCAGTATAAGAAGCCTTTCGTAAAGATAGGAGGAATTTCGCAGTACACAATATGGTGGCGTTGGGCTTACCGAATGGATAGTTACAGGCCCCGGTTGCGTATATCCGGCACTAATGCCTGCATGTTTTATACCAAACTGCCGAATAGTAAAAACTGTCGCAGCGCTAACCAACACGACAAACCAAGAGCGCAACCTGTTGGACTTCACTACTACCCTCCCGCCAAGGACATCCATACGGAAGTACGCACCAGTGCCCCGGCAGCGCCGATCCAGATCGTGACGTATGGGGCTGACCTCCTCTGGGCTCACTAAACAGTATAGTCCAACTTGTATGGAAGTCAACGGTCGAATCGTATCCCAAATGAGCAATCAGATCAGCAGCATGTTCCACTGCTTCGTGCTCGATGGACACCATCCAGAGGTACCATCCAGCAGGGACAGCCAGGGTCACCTCATTTGGCAGGTGCCACTCGTACACCCTGGTCTGTTCGAGACAGCCTGCAGGCAGCAAGGCCGGCTGCGTAAAGAGCACATGGAGCGCAGTGACCGTGTGAATCGCCAGGCTGCGATGCGCCCCACCACCTGGGCGACCGCACGGCTATCCGAACTGGTGCGTGCGGCGCCTTGAGGGCTGATCGCTCGAAGTGCGTCGAGATAGCGGGTGACCACATCAGCGCGCAGGCTGGCGAGAAGCGCATGCCGCTCGTGTGGCGGTTGGGCGGCGATTTTGATGATTCGCCGATAGAAGTCCTCTGCTTTCACAGTTGCTCTCCCCCCACACACCTACCCGGCGTAGTAGTTCTGCAGCAGCACGAGCACCCGTGTCGTCCAGTCGAACTGGCGCGCCGGCCCCTTGCGCCAGGTTTCGGAGAAGTGAACGGACGTCCTGGGGCCAAAGTCCCACAATCCTGCGGGGGTTCGCCGGTCCCACAGCCACTGGATCGCGTCCCCGGCTTGCTCCTGCCAACTCGGGAAGCGGGAGAGCAGCCCCAACGACGCAAGCCAGCGGTCCATTCGCCTGGTGTCGAGATAGGGGTCCGGCGAGGACAATCCCACGCCCAAGTAACCGATGCCGCCCTCCTTGTGCCATACCCAGTCCAGCAGTGCTTGCTCCAGGTCGCGCGGCAGGGCGCCCGGGCGGGCACCGAGCAGCGCCAGTTGGTACCTGCCACTGAGCACCTGGTAACTACCCTGCACCGTCGCGCCGGTCAGTTCGCGATGGGCGAGCACCTCCGCGCCAGGATCGTACTGACCCGCGGCGAAGGTTCTCTGCGCGATAGACAGCCACAGGTTCCACACCTCGTCCAGGGCGGGATGGTTGGGCTGGACGAGCGCCAGGGTGGCGGCGGTGAACAGCCGCACGGCGGTGGCCCAGCGGTCGTTCTTTTCGGGCGGGTCAGGGAAATCGGCGAGCGGGCCCTCGAGGAGTCCGACCAGGTAGCGTGTGGCCTTACTGAGGATCGGATGGCTCACGTCCAGCCCCAGCGCCAGCGCTCGTTCCACGCCTACCTCGGTGGTGGGGATCTTGTGCCTGGCCTGGCTGTCCCTGGAGTGGAAGCGGCCCCAACTGCCGTCCTCCCGCTGCTCGCGCTTGAGTTCCCGAACCCAGTCGTACTCAACAGTAAACTCAACCCTATTCTCAAGTCAACAGTGCCGCGCCTTGCCTCGAATTCCAGCGTCGCACCGACTTGCACGGCCAGATGGAACAGGGTACAATGGCAGGCGCTCTTGATCTTGTGCCTTGTGTCACGCAGGCAGGACGACAGGAGGATCACCAGTAGATGGCTCACTCGGATGACAAGCACAATCTGCGTACTTATGGTTGGGAGTGCCTGAGCACCGACTTTCCTTATGTCTACCACATGTTCCGCGTCCGTCAGGACCACGTACGTTGGCCCGATGGGCACCTGGCTCCCTATGCCTACGTCCAGGGCCCCGACGCGGTATGGATTGTCCCGCTCACGGTTGACCGGCAAGTCGTGCTCATCCATCAACTGCGTTACACAATCGCGGATTGGTGTTGGGAGGTGCCTGCCGGCGGGTTCCACGATTTCACGGGTACCCCCCTCGAACTGGCGAAACGTGAACTGGCTGAGGAGATAGGGGGTACCAGCGACAACTGGCTCTACGTGGGCTCTTTTCGTCCCGGCGTGAGCATCATTGACCAGGTCTGTCACATCATCCTGGCCCGTGACGTCCGATTGGACTGTGAACCCCGACGCGAACCGGGCGAGATCATCGAGGTACACCTGGTATCGGTAGAGCGCGCACTGGAGATGGCCCGCAACGGCGAGATGGTGGACGGCCACAGCGCGTTGGCGCTCCTGCGCTGCGAGTCGTATCTCCAATCACAGGGAATCTCTCCCGCTTCCGCCGGACCACAGTCCGGCGGCCATGGCACGGACTGTGGTCCGCGCTGAGCAGGAAGGAGCGGGGACTGGTGGGGGGACAAAGATGACACGACATCCACATTTGGACCCATCCGCCTTCTTCCTGGAGGGCGGCCCCACCGGCATGCTCCTCATCCACGGCTTCACCGGCTCTCCGCCGGAGATGCGCCTGGTGGGCGACGCCCTCCACCAGCGCGGCCTCACCGTCTCTGGGCCGCTCCTCCCCGGCCATGGGACCACCGTCGAGGACATGAACCGCCACAAATGGACCGACTGGACCGATCACGTCGAGAAAGCGCTCGCCGATCTCCAGGCGCGCTGTGATAGGGTCTTCGCCGGCGGCCTCTCCATGGGCACGCTGCTCACCCTGTACCTGGCCGCCCACCATCCCGAACTGCCCGGCGCCATCCTCTATTCCCCCGCCACTGTGGTGGCCGACCGGCTCATCTACCTGGCACCTTTCTTCAAATACGTGGTGCGCCAGCGGCCCAAGTCCGCCGACCAGGACCTGACCGACCCCGAGGCAGAAAAGCGGTTGTGGAGTTACGAAGAGTACCCCACCTTCCCGGCCCACGAACTCTTGAAACTCCAGGTGCGGGTCCGGCGGCTGCTGCCCCGGGTGACCTGCCCCCTGCTCATCATCCACTCCACCCTCGACCAGGCCATCCACCCCAGCAGCGCCCGCCTGACCTACGAACAGGCCGGCTCCACCGACAAGGAGTTGGTCACGCTGCACAACTCCGGCCACTGCCTGACCGTGGACAGCGAGTGGGAAAACGTTGCGAAAAAGACCTATGACTTTATCCAGTTGCACGCAAACTAGGATAGCCCCGTCTACTTGCCACTCGTCCTCAGGTTGCCGCCGGTTCCTCCTTTGCGCGCTGGTTTCCCACGCCGATTGGGACGCCTTGCCATCTTGCCTGCAGGACGCTGTGGACAACATGCTGGCCGACGAAGCCTTGGCCGAAGGGGGAAAGCCACGCCCGTTTCGCGACCTCCTGGCCGAGGAGGAGGGCTAGGGGCTGATGGACCTCTTTCAGGCCCTACCCACCCTCCGCCGCCACGCCCTGTTGAGCGGCAAGGCGGTGGCCCTCATCGGCGTCTCCACCATCGTGTGTGACGAGGCCGCCTACTACTTTGAGATCAGCAAACCCAGGTACTGGCACCACCCCGGCGGCGACGAGGGCACCACCGTGATCGGCGTCGGCGGCATCGGCGGGAACATCGAGCGCGGCGAAACCATTCTGGCCTGCCTGCACCGGGAGGTCGAAGAGGAATTGGGGGTGCGCGTCCGGCTCGAAACACCCGCCCAGACCGTGCTGGTCCTTGACTGGCAGATCGCCGATACGCTGTCCCTCAACCCGAGCAAGAAGCGGCCCACCCCCCTGATGGTGGTGCTGGTCCCGCCCCGCCTGGGTGGCCCCGGCACTCCCGACCACCTGGCCATCCTCGCCTTCCGCACCCGCCTGCAAGGCCAGCCCGCCCCCCGCGACCTGTTCGGCCTGCTGCGCATCGAGAACTGCGCCCTGGCCGAGTTCTTCGCCCGCGACGAGTGGCCGCTGGAGGAGGCGCAGGCCCACCCGGGCCTGGCGGTCACCCTCAACGGCCCGCCCCCGCCCGGTTCCATCCTGCGCCCCGTGCTGACCGCCCGCGCCTTCCAACTCCTCGTCAGAAACCAGGAAACCACCCTCCCGCAGGTTTGACTGCTCCTACAGAGCAAATGCCATCGCGATCAACCTGCGGGAGGGTGAGTGCGTAGGGTTTCCGTCAGCCGGGCGGCGAATTCTCATCCCAGTTCCGTCGCGCAGTCAACGTCTCCCCGTCCAGCGCCACACCCCGTCCTGTGGTATCCTACGTGCGCCGATGTGAACTCCACAATAGTGGGGGCCGGCCTCCAGGCAGACTCCAGCGCCAGCCCGGACGCAGGGCGACCAGGTCAGGCGCCTGGGGAGGTTCACCAAGGGGAGCAATTGCGCCGTCGCCCTGAAACCAACCGTCCGGGCCTTTTATTTTACAGCCTTCGTGTTTCTCTGGAGGGTACTTGCAATGCGTGATCTCTTGGTCGTGGCGGGCATCATCGTCGTCTTGGTGTTGCTGCTGGCCGTCTTCGTCGAGCCAGCGCAGACGGGGCGGATGAGATTCCTCGCTCCGCTCGGAATGACGGGATGGGGAGGTACATCCGAGACTCGCCAGGTGGAACCTGGACGCAGTCTATCAGGGCCGGTTGGGCACGCCGGCCGGGAGGAGGAGATTTCCGCTTTCGTGTGCCTGGCGCTCGTCGGCGGCACGGCGCTCCTGGCCGGGGGAGTGTGGGTAGGGCGACTGCGACGGCTTGTTTCCTGACACACCAACGCCCCCAGAGGCATCGGTGCGTCGCCGGCAGCGCTGGACCGTGCTCGACGAACGGAAAAGACAGGCGTCAGGCCTGGCGGCGCACGATCGCCTCGTGCAGCACAAGCATCACGACAGAAGTCGCCAGCAAGAATGGGCCAACGATCTCCAGGCCCATCCGCTCTGCCAGGACGCCGGCCAGGCCCGAGATGATGGGGATGCCAAGGCTGGCGGACGCCACCTGGAAGCCGATGGCGTTGGCCGCGTGAGCAGCACCGGCCCGTCCAGGCGTCACCGAGATCAGCGATGGGAAGAGAGGGGCCACGCAGAAACCGACCAGCGCCAGTCCCACAAAACTGACGATGGCTACATTGCACCAGATGCACGCAGACCCCAGGGCGACTCCTACCATGCATAGGCGGATCGTCCGAACGACACCCAGGCGATCCGTGACGAGACCAAAGAGCATGCGCCCCACCGTCAGGCTGCCCCAGTAGATACTAACCCACAGCCCGGCCACACCGGGAGCCACGCCACGCGCCTCGGTGAACAGGCTATAGGGCCACTGGCCGGCGCTGCCTTCGACGCCCGTAAAGACAAAAAACAGCGCGATGCCAAACCACACCACGGGCAGCCGCAGGGTGTCTACCCCGCTCACCTTGCCGGCGCCCTGAGCGGGGTTGGCCTGAGACGATGGCTGCGTTCCGCCGAGTCGCCAGCGGCTTCGCGTGAGGGCCAGGCAGAGCGTGAACAACACTTGCAGGACTCCCACGGCCACGTAACCCCAGCGCCAGGACTGTCCCAGGTTGAACACCGCCGTCATCACGATGGGGCCGAGCATCGCTCCAAACCCAAAGAAGGCGTGGAGCCAGTTCATCAGGTTCGCGCCGTGATTGGTAGCGAAATAGGAATTCAGCCCGGCGTCTATAGCCCCGGCCCCTGCCCCCGCGAGCAGTCCGCATAGAATCATGAACCACCAGGTTGGAGCCACGCTGTACCCCAGGAAGCCCACGCTGGCGATCAGGCTGCTGACCGTCAAGAGGGTCCCGACGCCGATGCGGGAGATGAGCGGCCCGCTGCTAAAACTCGATAGCAGGTAACCGGTAGTCGTGGCGATGAAAAGCACTCCCACCGCGTCCAGCGAGATGCCAAACGAGCCCCGGATGGAAGGCCAGGCCACACCCAGCAGGCCATTCGGCAGCCCCAGGACGATGAACCCAGCGTACGCGATGCCAATGAGTAGAATCTTTTGTCCACGTGTCACTTTTTAACCTTTCTGTCGCCGGATGATCTCCGTCGCCGCCGTTGCCAGCCCGACCACCAGCCAGAACAGCGTCACGGAGTGATGAAAATCCGGGTTGAAAAAGTAATGGTCAAAGATGCCCCCCACCAGCGCTCCCATCAACCCGGTGTGCAGCCCCCACCACAAGGGCCCCAGGTCCGGGTCGGCCGCCGCCAGCGCCCGCGTGCGCCAGAAGCGGGCGAACAAGACCCCCATCACGAGCAGGAAACTCGCCAGCCCCACCAGCCCCATCTGTTCGGCGACCAGGAGATAGACCATGGAGACGCCGACGTAGGTGTCAATGTCGGGCGAGCCAGCGAAACCCACCCCCAGCCAGGGGTATCGCCCGATCAGGATCAGCGCGTCCTTGTACTCGCCGAAGCGCATCTGCGTCGCCAGGTCCTCACCCTGCAGCCCCTCGACGAAGTGCGAGACCAGGTCCTGCGTCTGCGGCAAGATCAGCAGAAGCGCCAGCGCCACGAGCAGGAGTAGCCACAGTTTACGGTAGCGCAGCGTGGCAACGATCGCCAGCGCAACCCCCACGCCCACGAGCGACCCCCGGCTCATGGTCAATCCCAGGCAGAGCGCCATCACGCCGATCATGGGCACCAGGTAGCGGCGGCGGACGAACGGACGTTGAGCGAACAGTTGCGGCACTGCGAGCCCCAGGGTCAGGTTCAGCAGGCTCCCCAGCACGTTGGGGTCCACCGACGTGGAGGTGGCCCGCATCGGCAGTTCGGGGTCTTCGCGGATGTAGCGCAGGACGCCCGGCCCCACCGGATAGCCCAGCCGCCCCAGCGCAGACAGCGCGCGCACGACCAGGTCGCTCGAGACGGTTGCCGCGACCGCGTACAGGACGACGCCGAGCGCCGCCGCCACGAACGCGCACAGGACCAGCACGCGCACGATGCGCCGCAACCGCTCCGCATCGCGCACCGTGTTGACGACGAGAAAGAACAGCAGCACGCTGAGCAGTATCTCGGCAAAGTGGCGCAGGATGTAGGCCGTCAGCGGAGCGTGGGCGAATCCAGCCACGAAGGAGCCTACCGCCAGCAGCGCAAACACCACCACCGGCGCTCCCAGCGTCGTGCCGACGAATTTCCGTTGCGCACCTGTAGCCACCTGAAGGGCCCAGATGATGAACAAGGCCCCCACCGCCGCATCGAGGAACGTGGGAGTGAAGCCGACGTTGAACGGGAACGAGGCAAACGGCAGCAGGCAGACGACGCCGATGACAACCCAGTACGCCACCTCAATGTCGCGCAACATCCACAGGGCCAGGAACAGGGCCACCAGCCCGGCCGTGGCGATCAGCAGGCCAAACTCCGCCAGCAAATAGCCCACGGCGAGCGCCAGCAGCGCACACAAAGCAAGCGTCGCCAGCACCGCCAGCCAGCGGTAGCGGGAAGCGAAAACCCGAACCAACCAATCCTGCGAGTCCATACTCCTCTCAACCTCACGCACTACCGGAATGCGGAATGCGGAATGCGGAATGCGGAATGATGACCACACGGAAACCGTGTTGCGTGTTGCGTGTTCCGTATTGTCACGCACCACGCTTACGCATTACGGATTACGCATTACGCATCACGCTTCACGGTAAACCCCAACTGCCCAGCGGAACCTCACTGCTGAACCGCCCATCCAGGGCCGGGAGCGGCGTCATGCGGAACCGTTCGTAGGCCACAAACGTAGCCCGCACCTCGCCACCCGCGAAATCCTGCGGGAGCGGCAGCAGGTGCCGGTCCACCACCCGGCTGCCCTGGATCCATTTGAGCGTCGGCACCGCCCCCAGCGCAGGCTGCGTATCGTGGGTGGCCAGCCAGCGGCCCTGGCCGTCCACAAGCCGCACGCTCGTCGCATCGTCGGTCATCAGCGGGCGCAACGCCACCAGCGTCACATCCACCACCACCGTCTCTCCAGCCACCGTCTTCGCCGTCGCCCCGATCACGGCCATTTCGTCCCCCAGCAAAACGAAGCGGGCATCCGGCGCTGGTGTGGGCAACTGGACCTCATCAACTGCCCAACCCCACACTCCCGCTGCCGTCTGCACCTGCCCCTCCGCGTTGGTCAGGGTCAGCCTTAGCGCCCCTTTTACGGCACCTGGAAGGTCTACCACCACGGTCTGATATGTCCCCTGTGGGATGGACGACAGCGGTGCAGCGGCTTCCAGGCCATCGGCCGTCCGCACCTGCACTTCCCACCCCGGCCCCACCGGTCCCCGCCAGTGGAGGTACACCCACAACACGTCCGGCACGCTCCGGTCATAGTCCACCCCCACTAGCACAGGCCCTCGCGGGCGGATTGCGGATTGCGGATTGCGGATTGCGGAATGAGGACCACCAGTTAGAAAGGGCACTGCCTGCCGGTGGAGCGTGAAGGGCCTGCGAGAAACCAGGTTTTTGGGAAAAACCTGGTTTCTTTCCTCGGTTGGCCTGCCGCCACGTGCCACCAGCTCCAGTTCGGTCAGCGTGACAGTGGCCTCTCCTCCGTCCGCCAGCAAGGTCTCGAACCCGGCTTCACTCACAACATAAGCCCCCAACACCACCCGGTACCGCCCTGGCGGGAGCGTCGGGTACAACGGCAGCACCAGCCGCTCGAAGCGCACCTCGCCCGCGGCCACGCCGGTGCCCAGCGCCCGGTCGGCCTGGGCCAGCGTCTGCCCCTCTCCGTCCACCAGCCGCAGCGTGAACGAGGGGGGCTGGCCCTCACCCCCGGCCCCTCTCCCAAGGCTGGGCGAGGGGGCCGGCTGCCAGGCCAGCACAAACTCCGCCACCTGTCCCGGCTCAAACTGGCCCGCCTGGCGCTCGCTCCCTCTCCCTCCCAGGGAGAGGGCCGGGGTGAGGGTGAGGAGCCGATACCCCACCAGCCTCACTTCTTCCCCAAACGTCGCCGGCACCGGCACGAGCGGCGCCGCCGGCTCCGCCACCGGTCGTGGCCGCACCAGGAACCCCGCCTCCCACGGCTCGGCGGTATAGCCGGGGAACTCGTAGAAATGGGTCAGCATGAGAGGGCGGCCCGGGTCCGATTCTCGCATGCGCCGCAACCAGGTCTCCCGATATTCCTCTCCGGCCACGGGCCATACGTAGCGCACCTCGACGTCGGGCCGCAGCCCTTCCACCTGCTGCAAGTACCACAGGGGCGTCGCCCAGTGCCAGTCGGCCAGCACCACCGCCTGGGCGGGAGCCGTCTTCAGCAGCGGCTCGACCGTCTGCCGGGTGCTCATATCCTGCGCCAATGCGACGAAACTGGAACCGTGGACGTAGCCGTTGAGTAGCGCGGACCAGAGGACGAGGGAGCAGAAGAGGGAGGGAAGAGAGGGAGAGGGGGAGAGGGGGGGAAGGGGAG
>Ga0307376_10000106_pt1 | contig 124460 bp, 116 predicted proteins | sample TR2MG_FD_202536 | JGI IMG/M metagenome (GOLD analysis project Ga0307376, IMG submission 202536) | Soil microbial communities from Risofladan, Vaasa, Finland - TR-2 | ecosystem: Environmental > Terrestrial > Soil > Coastal area > Acid sulfate soil | place: Finland: Risofladan, Vaasa...
ACATCTTCCTCAAGGGCAGCGGCCTGGAAATCCTGTGGCCCCAGTTCGCCGCCCTGGCAGTGCTCGGCACGGTGCTGCTGCTGGTGAGTTCGCTTCGCTTCCAGAAACGGATGGTCTGAGATGAACACGCTGCGCAAGCTCGCCTATCCCTTTTTTTCTTCAGCCTGCCTGGCGCTTGCCACAAGCGGCGCGCAAGCGGCGAGTCCCGTGATCCTTCATAAAATCATGGAAGATCTGGGCAGGAACATGCAGGCCATTACCGACGGCATTTCGCGCGAGGACTGGATCCTGGTGGAAAAAAACGCTGCGCAGATTATCGACCAGCCGCAACCCCCTCTGAACGAAAAGGTAAGCCTGCTCGGCTTCATGGGCACTCAAATGTGGAAATTCAAGACCTACGAAGGTAAGAAAGTCGATGCCGCGCTGATGCTGGGCAAGGCGGCAAAAGCCAAGGATGGCCCGCGCGTCATCCTGGCATTTCAGAAACTTCAGACCAGTTGCTACAACTGCCACAGCGAATTCCGCAAGCCCTTGGTGGAGTATTTTTCCGGCAGTAAAAACGCCGTGCAGTGATCGGCATTCACCTCAACAACCCAGGAGATATTTGATGAACCCTTCTACACAACCGCGCGGCATTCGTGTCTGGGCAATTTCCCTGCTTGCGGTCGCATTCGGCCTGCTGACCCTCATGGAGGGCGGCACCATCCTGTTCGGCGGTGACGCGGCGCGCGCTGCGGCTGGAAACTATGTGCCATTCGTGCTGTGGTTCAATTTTCTGGCGGGCTTTGCCTATGTTATTGCCGGCGCCGGGCTGTGGCTGATGCAGCGCTGGGCGGTATGGCTGGCCGTTGCCATCGCCGCGGCAACGGCGTTCACCTTTGCGGCTTTCGGCGTGTATGTTTATTTCGGCGGCGCCTTCGAACCGCGCACGATGATCGCCATGACGCTGCGGACGCTGGTGTGGGTGACGATCGCGGCCATTGCCTGGCGCGGGCTGCCACGTGTAAAGCCGGCCAGACCATAAGGAAGCAAGCAATGAATTTGCATACGCGCTTCACCACTGTCCGCTGGACGTGCCTGGCATTGGCTGCCAGTGCCAGGCCGTCGCTGGCGTTGCCCGATACTGACCCGGCGCCAGCGCATACCAGATCATCCCCCATGGCGTCGACGAACTCGTCGAAGGCCACTACATTCAGACGCCGCAGGAAATGCTTGCGGACGTGCGCCGATTCGATGCCATCAATGAGCCTGAAAACCGCAGTTGACCGCTCATCGCCTTCAGGAATTCCACATGAATGCTTGCTTTAGAACCGTCGATCACGTTCACCTGTTGGGTGAGCACGCGTCCAGCTGCGGTTTCCAGGATCAAGAAAGGCAGGGGCTGCTCGATCGCCTGGCGGTGGCCCCGAATCAGACGATGAAAATAGACGGAAGGACATCATGAAAATCACTTTTTACGGCGCGGCCCGCGAGGTCACGGGTTCGTGTTATTTGATCGAGACCGGTGCAGTTCGCTTCCTGGTGGACTGCGGCATGTTTCAGGGCGGGCGCGAGGCCCCGGCGCGCAACCGCCGGCCGTTCGACTTCGACCCGCGAGCGCTCGATTTTGTGCTGCTCACGCATGCGCATATCGATCACAGCGGCCTGTTGCCGAAGCTCATGCTTGAAGGATTCACCGGTCCGATTCATGCCACCGGGGCCACCGCCGACCTGCTCGCGGTGATGCTGCCGGACAGCGGCCACATCCAGGAGGTCGAGGCTGAGCGCGCCTTGCGTAAACAAAAATCCTCCAGGCGAGCCGGGGTTGCGGCGACGCCGATCTATACCGTGCAGGACGCCATGGACTGCCTGGAACAGCTGAGTCCGCTCGTCTATGACCAGTGGATGGAGCCGCACGCCGACATCCGCTGCCGCTTTCACGACGCCGGGCACATCCTCGGCTCGGCGATTATCGAGATTCAGGTCACGGAGGGCGGCAAGACCACGACCCTGGTGTTTTCCGGCGATCTCGGCCAGCCGGGGCGGCCGATTCTGCGCGACCCGGCCGTGATCGAGGCGGCGGACGTGCTGTTCATCGAGTCGACCTACGGCAACCGCATGCACAAGGACCTGCCGGCGACCCTGGAGGAGCTTGCCCAGGTGATCGAGCGCACGCTGCGGGTCAAGCACGGCAATGTCATCATTCCTGCGTTTGCCGTCGGACGCACGCAGGAAGTCATTTATTACCTGCATCAGTTGGTACGCCAGGGGCGTCTGCGCGATCTCGATATCTTCGTGGATTCACCCATGGCCACGGCCGCAACCCGAATCACCATGCAGCATATGGCGCTGTTCGACGATGAAGCGCGGCACCTCGCCGACTGGCGCTCATCAGCGGGCAGCAGCCTGCCGAATCTGCACTTCATCGGCAGCGTGGACGAGTCCATGGCCCTCAACCAGATTCGCTCCGGGGCCATCATTATTTCCGCGAGTGGCATGTGCGATGCAGGCCGCATCAAGCATCACCTGCGTCACAACCTGGGACGCGCCGAGTGTAGCGTACTGATCACCGGCTTCCAGGCGCAGGGCACGCTCGGCCGGCGGCTGGTGGATGGCGTAAAGCGGGTGCGCATCTTCGGCCAGGACATTCCGGTGCGCGCCCCGATTCACACCCTGGGCGGTTTCTCGGCACATGCCGATCAGCGGGCGCTGCTCGACTGGGCCGGCGGTTTCCGGCGACCCCCGCGCCAGACGTTCGTGGTGCACGGGGAAGAAGCTGCGGCACTCGCGTTCGCCGAGCGCCTGCGAACCGACAACGGCTGGACGGTGACAGTGCCCGAGCCCGGCCAGAGCGTGACGTTGTAAGTACCAGCAGTGCTGTCACCAACCTTTATTAACGTGTCCGACAAGGAGAGCAACATGCAAGGCAAGAAAAATATCGCGACAGGTTTCCTGTTTCTCGCCGGTTTCATGGTTTACGGTTTTGTCCTGATCTACCTGCGTGATTTTGCACCCGGCAAGGAGGCGTGGATCGCCGACTATGCAGTGGGCAAGCATTTTGAATCGCGCCTGGCGCACGTGCACGGCAACCTGTTCGCCTTCATCAACATCGTCGTGGGCTACCTGTTGCTGCGCCTTCCCATCGGGTCGGCTTCCGCGAAAGGCATCTCGTGGCTGACGCTGGCCGGCATGCTGATGCCGCTCGGGATACTTTCCGAGGTGGTGTTCGGCCTGCCGCCGGTGCTGGTCCTCGTCGGTGGCATCTCGATGGTGGCGGCGATGATCTGGTTTGGCGTGGTGGCGACCAGGCTGCGCCTGGACGGTGGTGGAGGACGGTCATGAGTACAGAACGAGATCCTACCGCTGTGAGCGACACGGTTGCCGATAGCGAACGCGATGCACTGGTTCGGGCAATCAACGAGAGCCCTTCCTATCGGCTTGCCTATGAAGATCCGGATTTCCTGACCAGCGACGATCTGCGGCCGGTGCGGCTGCAGCTGGAACTGTTGAAGCCCGAGCGCTACCTGCGCCAGCACAATATCCATTCCACCATCGTCGTGTTCGGCAGCGCCCGCCTGCAATCGCCGGCGCAGGCACAGGCGCAGCTGAAAGCGCTGGAACAGGGCGCCGGCGGGCAGTCCGGCGACCCGGCGCTGCAGGCAGAAATCGCACGGGCCCGCAAGCAGCTGGAATACGCGCGCTACTACGATGAAGCGCGACGTTTCGCCGATATTGTCTCGCGCCGTTTTCAGCAGCAGCAGCGCCGCGATTTCGTGGTCGTGACCGGTGGCGGGCCGGGGATCATGGAGGCGGCCAATCGCGGGGCCTACGAGGCCGGCGCGCACAGCATCGGCCTCAACATCACGCTGCCGCACGAGCAGGCGCCCAACCCGTTCATCAGCCCGGAGCTGTGTTTCCAGTTCCGCTACTTCGGCCTGCGCAAGATGCATTTTCTGTTGCGGGCCAAGGCGCTGGTGGCCTTTCCCGGCGGCTACGGCACGCTCGACGAGCTTTTCGAGACACTGACGCTGGTGCAGACGGGCAAGGTCGATCGGATGCCGATCGTTCTGGTCGGCGAGCGGTTCTGGCGGCGGGCGATCGACTTCGAATTCCTGGTGGAAGAGGGGCTGATCAGCCGACATGATCTCGATCTCTTCACGATCGTGGACATCGCGGACGATGCGGTTGCCGTGCTGCAGGATTTCTACAAGGGCGTACCGCCTGCCTAGGCATTAGGAACACAGTGAGGTAATCGACATGAGAATTCGTCTACAGGCCCTGTTGGCCGTGTTTCTTCTGGCGATATGCGGCACGGCCGCATCCGGTGAGATTGCCGATCGTTTCAGACAGGTGAGTGATGCGGTCGTCATCATCGAAACCCAGCAGACAATGCTCCTGACGGACAGCCGCGGGCTGCGGCAGACGAGTGCCGGGAACATCGGATCGGGCGTTCTGATCTCGCCCGACGGCAAGATCATGACAGCGGCACACCTGGTGCAGGCAGCGAGCGTGATCAAGGTGAAATTCAAGGGCGGACAGGTGATCGATGCGCATGTCGTCGCCTCCGCGCCCCTGGCCGACGTCGCCTTGCTTCAACTCGAGCATGTCCCGAAAAACGCCGTCGTAGCAAGGCTCGGCGACTCGAGCAGGACAAGCATCGGCGACCAGGTGTTTGTCGTGGGCGCGCCTTACGGGATCGCGCATACCCTTACGGTTGGTTATCTCAGCGCACGACACAGGCAGAGCGTGGTGATGGGCGGATTCGAGACCGGGGAGCTTTTTCAAACCGATGCGGCCGTGAATCAGGGCAATTCCGGCGGGCCCATGTTCAACATGGCGGGCGAGGTGATCGGGATCGTCAGCCACATCCTCTCGAAGTCCGGCGGTTTCGAGGGCCTGGGATTCGCGGTGACCTCGGACACGGCAAAGCAACTGCTGCTCGAGGAGCACGCCTTCTGGACCGGCTTCGAAGGGAGTGCACTCGCCGGGCCGCTGGCCGGAATTTTCAACCTGCCGCAGCCGTTCGGCGTGTTGGTTGAACAGGTTGCCGACAACTCGCCGGCGTCACGCCTCGGGCTACGCCCCGGCGCGGTGCAGGCACGCATCGGCGCACAGGAATTCCTGCTGGGCGGCGACATTATCTTGTCGGTTATGGATATTCCCCTGACGCAGAGCGATGAAACCTACCGGCAGATTCAGGCGCAACTCCGTTGCGTGGATCCCGGTGGGACGATCACCGCCAGCGTCCTTCGGATGGGCGAGGTTCTGCAACTAAGCGCTCCCTGCCTGGCAGGGCAGTGATGCGGGCTGCTGTGGTTTGTTGCAGCGCGGTTTCAACAGGCGACCGGTTAATCATGTTAATCATGATGCGATCCGGCGGTCATCAATCCACCCATGCCTGCATGGGACGGGCTGGCATGGAGCATAAGAAATCATGGATCGCTGGAGAGTAATCGAGGGCGCCCCCTTTCCTTTCGGAGCAAGCTGGGTCGAATCCGGGAAGGCGTACAATTTTTCCCTGTACTCGAAGTCCGCGACGCGGGTCATCCTGCTGCTGTATTCGGAAAATGACCCGCTCCAACCTCTTCACCGGCTCCCGCTCGACCATCTCAGGAACAAGACCGGACGCATCTGGCATTGCCGGATTCCCGCTTCCGAGATCCAGGGGGCAGCTTATTACGCCTATATCGTCGAGGGGCCGGTTGACCAGGCTTCCGGCCATCGGTTCGACCCCCAAAAAATCCTGCTGGACCCGTATTCGCCGGCGATATTCTTTCCGTCAGCCTTCAGCCGGGAAGCCGCGAGACATCCCGGTTCGAATGCCGGCAAGGCCCCGCTGGGTGTCCTCCGTGGCGATCACCCCCCGTTCGACTGGCGCGGGGACTGTCGGCCGGTCCATACCTCGGATACCGTGATTTATGAGCTGCAGGTAAAAGGGTTTACCCGGCGGGCAAACGCCGGGGTCAGCGTGGAACGGTGCGGCACTTTCGCGGGCCTGATCGACAAAATTCCCTACCTCAATGAGCTGGGTGTCACGGTCGTCGAACTGCTGCCGGTGCAGCAGTTCGATCCCCAGGAAGGTAATTACTGGGGCTACATGTCGCTCGCCTTTTTCGCCCCGCACCATGCCTACAGCAGCCGACAGGATCTGGGCGGAGTGGTCGATGAATTCAAGGAGATGGTCAGGGCCTTTCATGCGGCCGACATCGAGGTGATTCTGGATGTGGCCTACAGCCATACGACGGAAATGGACGAAACCGGGCCGACTTACAGCTTCCGGGGCATCGATAACACCTCCTACTATCTGCTTGAAGCCGACCGCAAACGCTATCGCAACGATGCGGGCACCGGGAACGTGCTTGACTGCGCCAACCGCTACGTCCGGAAGATGATCCTCGACAGCCTCCGTTACTGGGTGACCGAGATGCATGTCGACGGATTCCGCTTCGACCTGGCCTCAATCTTCACGCGGCGCAGCGACGGCTCCGTCAACCTCGATGACCCTCCGATCATCTTCGAAATCATGGCCGACCCCATCCTGGCCGACAGACGGCTCATTGCCGAGGCGTGGGATCTTTCCAGTTATCAGCTGGGCCGGAGTTTCCCGGGCATCACGTGGTCGCAGTGGAACGGGAAGTTTCGGGACGACGTGAGGTCGTTTATGCGCGGCGACGCCGGCAAGGTCAATGCCCTGATGACGCGGCTCTACGGGAGCGACGATCTTTTCCCCGACACGCTCTTCGAGGCCTGTCATGCCTACCAAAGTGTGAATTTTGTGACAGCGCACGATGGCTTCTGCCTCTATGATCTGGTGTCCTATAACGCCAAGCACAACGAGGCCAACGGCCATCGCAATACGGATGGAAGCGATTACAACCTGAGCTGGAACTGCGGCTGGGAAGGCGATGGCGATGTTCCGCCGGAGGTGCTCGCATTGCGCACGCGCCAAGTCAAGAATTTCTGCTGCCTCCTGTTTCTTGCCAACGGTACGCCGATGTTCTGCGCCGGCGATGAGTTCATGAATACCCAGCGTGGCAACAACAACCCGTACAACCAGGACAATGAAACCACTTGGCTGGACTGGGATCTGCTACAGCGCAATCGCGAGGTTTTCCGGTTTTTCAAGGGGATGATCGCGTTTCGCAAGGCCCATCCGTCGCTTGGCCGAAGCCGCTTCTGGCGTGAAGACGTGCACTGGTATGGCGTCGGTTCCGAGGTCGATCGCATGGAGGCTTCCCGCAGCCTGGCATTTTTTCTGAGCGGCGCCGCGGAATACGATCAGGATCTCTATGTCATGATCAATGCGTATGACCATGATCTCGTATTCACGCTTCAGGAGGGTCGCGCGCAGGATTGGCGGCGCGTGGTGGATACCGCGCTTCCCAGTCCGGATGACATCTGTGAACCGGGTCACGAGACTGCGCTGCCAGCGGCCCGGTACACGGTGAAGGCACGGTCGATCGTGATTCTTATGCGGCCATAGCCAAGGACAAAAATGAAGCTTTTGACCGTCAACGCCGGAAGTTCTTCCATCCGCCTCGCTGCCTATGCGAGCGAGCGGCGCCTGCTCGCCACCCATCACAGCGATGCCGCACCCGCGCGGGCGCAGACCGTGCTGCGTGAGTTCATCAAGCAGCACGGCCTCGATGACATTGCGGTCGTGGCGCACCGCGTGGTGCACGGTGGCAATACGCTCGTGCGCTCGTGCGTGATCGACGCCGCAGTCGAGCGCGAGATTGAGCGGCTTTCCGTGCTCGCGCCGCTGCACAATCCGCCGGCACTTGCCTGGTTGCGCGCCTGCCGCGCGCTGCTGGGCGCGCGTGTCCCGCAGGTGGCGGTGTTCGATACGGCGTTCTATGCGCACCTGCCCGAGGTCGCCGCAACCTATGCGCTGCCACGAGCGCTCAATGCGCGCCTTGGGCTACGTCGCTTCGGCTTCCACGGGCTGGCGCACGAGGCGATGTGGCGGCGCTGGTGCGCGCTGCGGCCGGATATCGCGGATCGTGGGTGCGTGATCTCGCTCCAGCTCGGCGCCGGCTGCTCGATCACCGCGGTGCGCGACGGTCGGGCGGTCGACACCTCCATGGGCTTCTCCCCGCTTGAGGGGTTGGTGATGGCAACGCGTAGCGGTGACGTCGATGCGGGATTGCTGCTTTATCTGCAAAGCGTCGAAGGCATGTCGCCCGAGCAGCTCGGAAGGCTGCTCAACGAGGCGTCCGGCCTGCTTGGACTTTCCGGCATCAGCGGCGATATGCGTACCCTGCTCGAGTCGAGCGATCCGGCCGCGCGCTTGGCCGTGGAGGCTTACGCCTACCGTGCGCGCAAGTACATCGGCGCTTATTTGGCGGCACTGGGTGGCGCCGATGCCATCGTATTCGGCGGTGGCGTGGGTGAGCACGCCCCGACGGTGCGTGCGGCGGCATTGAAAAATATGGAATGGGCCGGCGTGCGCCTGGATGCCGCTGCAAATGAAACAACCGTGGCGAAGGCGGGTCGAATCAGCCGCCCCGGCAGCAAGATCGAGGTCTGGGTGCTTCCCGTGGATGAGCAACAAATCCTGGCACAGGAGGCGCTGGCGGTGATCAGCCGTCAATGAAACGCATGACAAAAGGAGAGCAAGGATGAATCTGAAAGCAAGCAACAAGCAACAAGCCCGGCCAACCGGCGCAAAGGTGGACGGACCGCTGTCCGCAACCGAGCTGCGCAGGATGAACGCCTACTGGCGCGCGGCGAACTATCTATCGGTAGGACAGATTTACCTGCTGGACAATCCGCTGCTCAGGTCGCCGCTCAGGCTCGAGCACATCAAGCCGCGGCTGATCGGCCATTGGGGTACGACGCCGGGGCTGAATTTCATCTATGTCCACCTCAACCGTGTGATCAAGGCGCACGACCTCAACATGATTTACATTGCCGGTCCTGGCCATGGCGGCCCGGGCCTGGTCGCCAACACCTGGCTGGAAGGCACCTACAGCGAGGTTTATCCCAATATTGCGCAGACCGCCGAAGGCATGAAGAAACTGTTCCGGCAGTTTTCGTTTCCCGGCGGCGTGCCGAGCCACGTGGCGCCGGAGACGCCCGGCTCGATCCATGAGGGGGGTGAACTGGGCTACTCGTTATCGCATGCCTACGGTGCGGTGTTCGACAACCCGGATTTGATCGCCGCCTGCGTGGTCGGCGATGGCGAGGCCGAAACCGGACCGCTGGCGGCTGCATGGCATTCCAACAAGTTCCTGAACCCGGCGCGCGACGGCGCGGTGCTGCCGATCCTGCATCTCAACGGTTACAAGATTGCCAACCCCACGCTGCTCGCGCGTATCCCGCACGCAGAGCTGGAGAGCCTGTTTACCGGCTACGGTTACAAGCCGTATTTCGTGGAGGGATCCGACCCGGCGCTGATGCATCAGCAGATGGCAACGATTCTGGATACGGCCATTGCCGACATTCAGGCCATCCAGCAGGACGCGCGCGCCAATGGCGTCAAGACGCGTCCTAACTGGCCGATGATCATTCTGCGCAGCCCCAAGGGATGGACCGGGCCGAAGGAAGTCGATGGCAAACAGACCGAGGGTTCGTGGCGCTCCCACCAGGTACCATTCGGCGACATGGCGAATCCGGAGCATCTCGGGCTGCTTGAGCAGTGGATGCAGAGCTATCGGCCTGAGGAACTGTTTGAGGAAAGCGGCGCGCTGAACGCCGAGCTTGCCGCGCTGGCACCGCAAGGTGCGCGGCGCATGGGTGCCAACCCACATGCCAACGGCGGCCTCCTGCTCAAGGATCTCAAATTGCCGGACATCCGCGATTATGCGCTCAAGGTGTCTATTCCCGGCGCGGTGACGGGCGAAGCAACCCGCACCATGGGCGTGTTTCTGCGCGATGTGATGAAACACAACCTCGATGCATGCAACTTTCGTGTCATGGGGCCGGACGAGACGGCATCGAACCGTCTCGGCGCGCTGTTCGAGGTGACCGAACGGACATGGGTGGCCGAACACTTGCCGCAGGATGATCATCTCGCGGCCGATGGCCGGGTGATGGAAATACTGAGCGAACATACGTGCCAGGGCTGGCTCGAGGGCTATCTCCTGACCGGCCGCCACGGACTGTTTTCCTGTTACGAGGCGTTCATCCACATCGTCGACTCGATGTTCAACCAGCATGCCAAGTGGCTCAAGGTGTGCCACGAAATTCCCTGGCGCCGCCCCATCGCCTCGCTCAATATCCTGCTGACTTCGCATGTGTGGCGGCAGGATCACAACGGCTTTTCGCATCAGGACCCGGGTTTTATCGATCACGTGGTCAACAAGAAGGCCGATATCGTCCGGGTATACCTGCCGCCGGATGCCAACACACTGCTCTGCGTCACCGAGCAGTGTCTGAAGAGCCGCGATCTGGTGAACGTCATTGTGGCCGGCAAGCAGCCGCAGCTTCAGTGGCTGGATATGGAGAGCGCGACCCGCCACTGTGCCGCCGGCATCGGCATCTGGGAATGGGCGAGCAACGACCAGGGCGGCGAACCGGACGTGGTGCTGGCGGCAGCAGGCGATGTGCCCACGCTGGAAATGCTGGCGGCCATCGACATTCTGCGCCAGCACGCACCCGAGCTGAAAATCCGCTTTATCAATGTGGTGGACCTGATGACTCTGCAGCCGAAGGAAGAGCACCCGCATGGTCTGTCGGACAAGGACTTCGATACGCTGTTTACCACCGACAAGCCGATCATCTTCGCCTATCACGGTTATCCGTGGCTGATCCATCGCCTGACCTACCGGCGGACCAACCACCAGAACCTGCATGTGCGTGGCTACAAGGAAGAAGGCACGACCACCACGCCCTTCGACATGGTGGTGTGCAACGATCTCGACCGTTTTCATCTGGTGGCGGACGTAATTGACCGCGTGCCGACGCTGGGTTACCGGGCGGCGCATCTCAAGCAGGCGATGCGCAACAAGCGCATCGAACATCGCGAGTACATCATCCGCCATGGCGAGGATATGCCCGAGGTGCAGGAATGGCAGTGGGGGGCAAGTAATACGTGACGTCACGACAAGGTGGCGTGGGGAATACCAGGAACCCGTGGTTGATTCTGCGGTTTGTCGATCAGGCAGGCCGCTTCCGGCTGCGGCTCGACACCCCACGACCCGGCTCCATTCCATACCCACTCGAGTAGTGGCGCGCCTAAAATATGAATCCACCCATAACAACAGGAGCCAAAAATGAAACCGATCAAGTGCCGTTTCGGCAGCACTGCGGCGATATTCATATGGGGCGGTCTGTTTGGCGCCGTGCAGGGATACTCCGCCCAGGCCTCTCCGCTTGCCGATCTCGAAACCTGCGCAGCCATCAAGCAGGATGCCCGGCGGCTGGCTTGCTTCGATCATTTGACCAATCAGCTTAAGCCCCCATCACAACCCACGCCGCAGGAAACGGCGCTGCAGCAAGCGGTCCCGGAAACGGGTGCGATTTCGGCATTGTCACGCCATTGGGAACTGGACGACGCGGCCAAGCAGGGCACCTTCCTGCTCAAGTCGCACGGCACCAATTATGTTCTCCCGGTCAAATACAGCGACTCGCCCAACAACACCCCGTTGCGAGGGAGTCTGCTGCAACCCGATCAAGGCCTGGATTCGGTTGAAGCCGAACTGCAATTGAGCTTCAAGGTCAAAGCGATTGAAGGCGTGTTCAGTGACCGTGCCGATTTGTGGATGGGTTTCACCGGGACGTCCTACTGGCAGGCCTACAACAGCAGCATTTCCGCTTCGTTCCGGGAGACCAATTATGAGCCCGAGGCGATGCTGGTGTTTCGAACCGACTACAGCTTGGCGGGTTTAAGAGGGCGTTTTATCAACTTGGGCTTGGTGCACCAGTCCAATGGTCGCCCGGAAGGCTTGTCGCGCAGCTGGAACCGGATTTATGCGCAGTGGGGGTTCGAGCGCGGCAATTTTGCGTTGCTGGTCAGGCCGTGGTACCGCATCCCGGAAAGCGCAGCGGATGACGACAACCCGGATATTGAGGACTATATGGGCAACGGCGATCTGCTGGCGGCCTACAAGAACGGCGGCCACACTTACTCCATATTGCTGCGCAATAACCTGGAAGGCTCATCCAATCGTGGCGCGGTGCAGGTGGACTGGAGTTTCCCGATCAATGGCCGGCTGCGGGGGTATGTCCAGTATTTCAATGGCTACGGTGAATCGCTCATCGACTACAACCACAGCCAGCAATCGCTTGGTGTCGGCGTGAGCCTGATGGACTGGATGTAGGCACGGCCATCGCATGGACACGAAACAACCTGAAACAAGCTGAAACAAGCTGTAACGGCTGCGAAAAAACCGGGCAATACTTGGGCGTCACCCTTCGTTTCAACCCAATGGAATCAAAATGGCATGCGCTTCCTCTTCATACAATTCATCTCTTTTGCTTGCATGTTGTTCGTCATGGCCGCTCAGGCAGGACCGGACACTCAAACAGCAGTGAACGTGGAGCGGGGCACACCGACATCGGTTGCTGCATCGCATTCATCCGATGCGGCTGGGGTCGAGGATTCAGATGGGAACACCGGCGTAAAGAAAGTCGTGCGTGGTGGTAGCCGCTATGGCATCGGTTTTGAAGCCCGTCAGGGTATCGGATCCGATGTGCAAGGGAATCGCGGTGGGCGTGATGGACGCGCCAAACGTGGTAGTCAGGGGCGATGAAGGGTTGATTTATGGTAAACCCTTTACCCGCTTGAAATAGACAGGGTCAGAATTAGAGAAAATTCACTGTTCGATCTAAACGAAAGTGATTGCTGGAAGATGGCCTGTTTGCTGCCAGCGGCAAGCTTTGAACACGCGACAAGGATCAGGGCAGGTCGAACCTCAACACCTTGGCAGCCTTGTTGACCCGGTTGTCGAAGCAAGCGAATCTCACCTCCCCTTTCAGCTGTGGTGTTGGCGATAAGGGCTTGCTGAGAGGGGTGCTCGGATTCACAGGATGCGTTCGATTTCCACTTCGAATTCGATGCACAGATCGGCGAGCGGGTGGTTGAAGTCGACTTTCACCGCGTCGCCGCCGATTTCCAGAATGCGCCCGGCCAGGGTCTGGCCGTTGGGCATGGCGAATTCGAAAAGCTGGTCGATCTCGAATTTCATATCGATGGGCAGGTCGGATTTGGGCAGGGTCTGGATCAGGTCGGGCTGGCTGTCGCCAAAGGCCTGCCAGGGGTCGAGCAGGAATACATGGCGCTCGCCGGGGCGGATGTCGATCAGCCATTGCTCCAGCATCGGCGCCAGGGTGCCGTCGCCGAGGGTCACGGTTTCCGCTTCGGGGTCGTCGAAGTTGGAGACGAGGTCGTCGCCGCCGCGCGGGCGCAAGGCATAGCGGAGCTGGAGGGTATCGCCCGCGGCGACGGCGCGATCGGTCATGATTTGTGTGCGGCGTCTTTGCCGAACAGACTGTCCCAGATCAGCAGGGCGGCGCCGACGGAGATGGCGGAATCCGCGACGTTGAACGCCGGCCAGCCAACCCCGCTGTAGTGGAAATACAGGAAATCGACCACGTGCCCCAGCACGGCGCGGTCGATCACGTTGCCGAGCGCGCCGCCGAGCATCAGTGCCAGCGAAAAGGCCATCCGCGGCTCGCGCGCGTGGCGCTTGAGCAGGCGCACGATGATGACGGTGGCGATGACGCCGACCGTAATGAAAAACCAGCGCTGCCAGCCGCCGGCGTCCGCCAGGAAACTGAATGCCGCGCCGGTGTTGTGCACCCGCACCAGCGAAAAGAATGGCAGCACCGGGATGGTTTCCTGGTAATCGAGGGTAGCGGATACCCACCATTTCGTCAGGTGGTCCAAGGCGATGACGGCGAGGGCGAGGCCCAGCCATTTGCGTATTGCGGGGTCAGAGAAATATTTCATGGCGTAGAAGTTTAATCGGGGCGAGGGCGGGGCATTGCGATGCCGTAGCGTATGTTCGGTCGAATCGCTTCGCGCTCGATGACGGCTGGCCGTGTCAGGCATGCGTGCGCGCTTCGCCGTCGCCATAGAGGTTGCTGACGCAGCGACCGCACAGGCCGGGATGGTCGGCGTGGGCGTCGACGTCGGCGCGGTAATGCCAGCAGCGCTCGCATTTTTTCGCGGTGCTCGGGGTGACTTCAACGTGGTCGGTATCGGCCGCGACGACCTGTGCCTGCGAGGTGATCAACACAAAGCGAAGGTCGTCGCCCAGCGGCGTCAGCAGGGCGAGGGTGTCGGGACTGGCCTGGAGCGTGACTTCGGCCTGCAGCGACGAGCCGATGGCACCGCCGACGCGCACGGTCTCCAGCTCTTTCTGCACCTCGGCGCGGATGGCGCGGATGCGGGTCCAGCGGTCCAGCAGATCGGCTTCGCCGGCCTGTGACGGCAGTTCGTGCCAGGTATGCAGGAACACCGAATCGTCCGAACTGCCCGAGAGTTCACTCCACACTTCCTCGCCGGTGAACGACAGGATCGGCGCCATCCAGCGGCTAAGGGCCTGGGTAATGTGGAACAACGTGTTCTGCGCGGCACGGCGGGCGCGGCTGTCGGCGCCGCTGGTGTAGAGGCGGTCCTTCAGGATGTCGAGGTAGAAACCGCCGAGGTCTTCGGAGCAGAAAGCTTGCAGCTTCTGCACGATGAAGTGGAATTCGTAGGCGTCGTAATGCGCCTGCAGCTCGCCCTGCAGTTTCCGCGTCAGCGCCAGCGCATAGCGGTCGATTTCCAGCCACTCCGCCACCGGCAGCGCGTGTGCCTTGGGGTCGAAATCCGACAGGTTGGCGAGCAGAAATTTCAAGGTATTTCGAATCCGGCGATAGCCTTCCACCACGCGTCTGAGGATCTCGTCGGACAGGGACAGCTCGCCGGAATAATCGGTGGATGCCACCCACAGCCGCAGAATATCTGCTCCAATGCTATTCGCGATTTCCTGGGGCTCAATGCCGTTGCCCCTGGATTTGGACATTTTGTATCCCTTGCTATCCACCACGAAGCCGTGAGTCAGCAAAGCCTTATAGGGCGCGTGGCCGTCGGTGGCGCAGCCAGTGAGCAAGGATGACTGGAACCAGCCGCGATGCTGGTCGGAGCCTTCCAGATAGAGGTCGGCCGGGTGCGCGAGCTCGGGACGGCGCTTCAGCACGCAGGCGTGGGTGACGCCGGAATCGAACCAGACGTCGAGCGTGTGGCCGGTCTTGTTGTAGTGCGCGGCGTCCTCGCCCAGCAGTTCGGCCGGGTCGAGCGCGAACCAGGCCTCGATGCCGGCGGCTTCGACGCGCTTTGCCACGGTTTCCAGCAGCTCCGCCGTGCGCGGGTGCAGCTCGCCGGTTTCCTTGTGGGTGAAGAAGGGCATCGGCACCCCCCAGTTGCGCTGGCGCGACACGCACCAGTCGGGACGATTTTTGATCATCGCCTCCAGCCGCGCACGCCCCCAGCTCGGGAAGAACTGCGTCGCCTCGACCGCCGCCATCGCCTGCTCGCGCAAGGTCTCTCCCTTCTCCCTTCCCCCTTCCCCCTTCACTTCCATGCCAATAAACCACTGCCGCGTCGCGCGGAAAATGATCGGCGTCTTGTGGCGCCAGCAATGCGGGTAGCTGTGCAGCAGCTTCTCGTGTGCCAGCAGGTTGCCGCTGGCTTCGAGCGTGTCCAGAATCAGCGGGTTGGCCTGCCAGATACTCATGCCGCCGACCAGCGGAACGCTGGCGTAGAAGCGGCCGTCGTCGCCCACCGGGTTGTCGACTTTCAAACCGTAGCGGCTGCCGACGACATAGTCGTCGAGGCCATGGCCGGGCGCGGTGTGTACCGCGCCGGTGCCGGCATCGGTGGTGACGTGGTCGCCGACGATGATCGGCACCTGGCGTTCCTGGAAGGGATGCCACAGCAGCACGCCTTCAAGCGCCTGGCCGGTGGTGTGCGCGATGACCTCGGCGCCGTCGGCGAGGCCGTAGCGCGCCAGCGCAGACTCGCGCAGGCTGTCGGCGAGGATCAACAGGCCCTTGGCCGTACGCACCAGCGCGTACTGGAAATCGGGGTGCAGCGCCACCGCCTGGTTGGCTGGCAACGTCCACGGCGTGGTGGTCCAGATGACGATCTGGATCGGTTCCGCTATCGATGCAATGTCGAAACGGCGCGCGAGGTCAGAGGGGTCGGCCACGGCAAAACCGACGTCGATCGCCGGCGACGTCTTGTCCTCGTACTCGACTTCGGCTTCGGCCAGCGCCGAGCCGCAGTCGACGCACCAGTGCACCGGCTTGGCGCCCTGGTAGAGGTAACCCGCCTGCTGGATCTGCCCCAGCACGCGCAGGGTGTCGGCCTCGAACTGGAAATCCATCGTGCGGTAGGGATTGTCCCAGTCACCCAGCACGCCCAAACGGATGAAATCGGCCTTCTGTCGCTCGATCTGCGTTGCGGCGTATTCGCGGCACAGCTCGCGGAATTTTGCCGGGGCGATGGCCTTGCCGTGGGCTTTTTCCACCTGCAGTTCGATCGGCAGGCCGTGGCAGTCCCAGCCCGGCACGTAGGGTGCGTCGAAACCGCTCAAGGTCTTGGCCTTGACGATGATGTCCTTGAGGATCTTGTTGACCGCGTGGCCAGTGTGGATGTCGCCGTTGGCGTAGGGCGGGCCATCGTGCAGGATGAATTTCGGCCGGCCGGCTGCTGCCTTGCGGATGGCTTCATAGCGCTTTTTCTCCTGCCAGTTTTTTACCCAGCCCGGTTCGCGCTTGGCGAGGTCGCCGCGCATCGGGAAAGGGCTGTCGGGAAGATTGAGCGTGCTTTTGTAGTCAGGCATGGCGTCTGGGTTTTATTTGATCTTGGCTAGGAAATGTTTGGCGTTGTCGACGTCGCGGCGGATCTGTGCAACGAGGCTGTCGAGGTCGGGGTATTTTTCTTCGTCGCGCAGCTTGTGCAGAAAATCCACCCGCACGCGGCGGCCGTATATCTCCGCATTGAAATCGAACAGGTGCACTTCGAGCACCGGTACGGCATCAGGGTTTTTGACCGTCGGGCGTTTGCCCAGGCTGGCCGCTCCCGGCAATGGCTCGCCGTTGAGGCCGTAGACCTCGACCGCAAAAATCCCCAGCAGCGGCGGCCGGTTGTGCTTGAGCTGGATGTTGGCGGTGGGGAAGCCGATGTCGCGCCCCAGCTTGTCGCCGTGCATCACGCGCCCGGAAATGCTGTAGGGCCGGCCCAGCAGGCGCTCGGCGTGTTCGAGTTCGCCCGCGGCGAGCGCCTGGCGCACTGCGGTGGACGAGGCGCGCTCACCGGCCACTTCGACCGTGGGCAGGAATTCGGCGTCGAAGCCGAGCGACTGGCCGGCCTGCTTGAGCAGGGCAAAATCGCCCGTGCGCCTGGCGCCGTAACGGAAATCGTCGCCCACCAGCACGTAGCGCGTCTGCAGCGTCGTGCCCAGCACCTGCTCGATGAAGGCCTCGGCGGACAGCGCCGAGAACGCGCGGTCGAAACGGAACACGTGCAGCCGGTCGATCCCCATCCGCTGCAGGCATTCGGCTTTTTCGCGCAGGCTGGACAGGCGCGCGGGTGCCTGTTCGGGGGTGAAGAATTCGCGCGGGTGCGGCTCGAAGCTCAGCACACAGCTCGGCAGGCCGCGCGCGCGCGCCACGTCCTGCAGGCGGGCGAGCATGGCCTGATGGCCGAGGTGCAGGCCGTCGAAGTTGCCGATGGTGACCGCGTGGGGCGTACCGAGTGGAGTCAAGCCGTGGGTAATGCGCATTGCCGGTGGGTGCGATAAAGGCCGCGGGCGCCGAAAGGGAGCAATTCTAGCCGATTCGACGCCTTATTCGGCCGCGCTGCGGGCGAATTGCCGCGGGCGGAAGCCCATCAGACCGAGCGCGGCGAAATACAGCGCGATGCCGCCGCCGACCAGCAGCGCCAGTCTGATTGCGCGGTCGAGGAAGCCGGCCGCCAGCCACCACTGCGCCTCGCCCATGGTGGCGAAAAGCATCGCCGCCATCAGCGCGGCGGCCAGCAGCACGCGCAGGAAATAGCCGGTCCAGCCCGGTTGCGGCTGGTAAATTTTCTGTTTTTTCAGCAGGTGCAGCAGCAAACCGGCGTTGAGGCAGGCCGCCAGGCCGATCGACAGCGCCAGCCCGGCATGGCCGAGCGGAATGATGAAGGCGAGGTTCATCATCTGGGTGGCGAACAGGGTGAAGAGGGCGACCTTGACCGGAGTGCGGATGTTCTGCCGCGCGTAAAAGCCGGGCGCCAGTACCTTGACCAGGATCAGCCCGACCAGCCCCAGGCTGTAGGCGACCAGCGCCCGCTGGGTCATGGCGACATCGGTCGCATTGAAGGCCCCGTAGTGAAACAGCGTGGTGATGAGCGGCACCGCCAGCACCGCCAGCGCGGCGGCAGCGGGCAGCGCGAGCAGCAGGGTCAGGCGCAGGCCCCAGTCGAGCAGCTTGGAATATTCAGCTGTGTTGTCGTCGGCATAATGCCTGGCCAGGCTGGGCAGCAGGATGGTGCCGAGCGCCACCCCCAGCATGCCGGCGGGAAATTCCATCAGGCGGTCGGCATAGTACAGCCACGACACGCTGCCGCTGGCAAGAAACGACGCGAAGATGGTGTTGATCAAAAGACTGATCTGGGCGACCGAGACACCCAGCGTGGCCGGCGCCATCAGCCTGAGGACGCGGCGGACCCCCGGATCGTCGAAATGCCGGGTGGGGCGCGGCAGCATGCGGATCTTCAGCAGGTGCGGCAGCATCCACGCCAGTTGCAGTACGCCGCCCAGCGCCACGCCCCAGCCCAGCGCCAGCACCGGCGGGTCGAAATAGGGCGCCAGCCACAGCGCGGCGCCGATCATGGCGACGTTGAGCAGCACCGGCGCGAACGCCGGCACCGAGAACTTGCTGTGGGTGTTGAGAATGCCCGCCGCCAGCGCCACCAGCGAGATAAAGACGATGTAGGGAAAGGTGATGCGCAGCAGACTGACGGTGAGCGCGAACTTGTCCGGGTCGGCCCGGAACCCGGGCGCGCTGACATAGGCCACCCACGGCGCGCCCACCACCCCCAGCAGGGCGATCCCGACCAGCGCCAGCGTGAGGGCGGTGCCGATCTGATTGACCAGGGTCTGGGTGGCGTCGTGGCCGCGGCGGCTCTTGTATTCCGCGAGGATGGGCACGAAGGCCTGCGAGAACGCGCCCTCGGCGAACAGGCGCCGCAGCAGGTTGGGAATCTTGAAGGCGACGAAGAAGGCGTCGGTCAGCATGCCGGCGCCGAACACGCGGGCGATGATGGCGTCGCGCGCGAATCCCAGGATGCGGGAAAGCAGGGTCATGCTGCTGACCGCAGCGAGGGCTTTGAGGAGATTCATGGGCGGTGGCATTTTGCGCGCATTGTGCGGGGCGGGCGCCGCAACTGCAACCACATGCAAAAGTCGCTTGATTTGTGGCGGGGGTTTCCCGTACAATCGCGGGCTTTGGTGGATCTTCCCACCAGTGGCGTCCGTGGGAATCGGGGCGCTTCAGATTCAGGATTGATTTTTTGCCTTGCCCATTGTGCAGGGCGCTTAGAGACCCAATGCCCCGCCTCCGGCTGGGCTTATCAGGAGCAGAAAAGTTATGGCGAACTCCGCCCAGGCGCGCAAGCGCGCACGTCAAGCCAGCGCACGGCACGACACAAACATGAGCCAGCGCTCGGAATTCCGTACCGCGATCAAGAAAGTGCGCAAGGCAATCGCAGCCGGTGACAAGGCCGCTGCGCAGCAGGTTTTTCAGGCTTCCATGAGCCTGATCGACAGCATCGCCGACAAGAAAATTGTCCACAAGAACAAGGCATCACGCCACAAGAGCCGCTTGTCCATGGCGGTCAAAAGCATGGCGGCCTGAGCACCCGCCGCTCCGCGCTACCTGGTCAGCGCAGTGCAATAAAAAACGCCGCGATCGCGGCGTTTTTTATTGGCTTTCACCGTTTTTATTGGTGTCGGCCAGCCCTGTAGGCGGTAGCCCGCAAAGGTGGCACGACAGGACCCTGGCGAGAATTTACTCTTTGCGCCTTGCGGCGCATCGCGGCTGAAGCCGCTCCTGGTGTTGCGAACCGGAAATAGCGGAACAAATGAAACAGATGAATTTTTTCGCCAGGCCAGGCGCAGACCCGCAGCCGTATGGGGTATACGGCAAGGGGCTGCAACGACGCATGGCGGAAAAAGACAATGACAAGGGCCGCTTTCGCGGCCCTTGTCATTGGTGGTGCGGTGCAAGGTTTATTTATTCGCGGTCCGCCGCAAGCGATTCAACAAGCGCCGCGCCAGTTCGCCGAACAGCTCGGTCTGCGTCGGATGCGGGAAGATCGCCCTGGCGACCTGGGTCAGGGTCATCTCGCCCGCCACCATCGTCACGCCGGTGCCGATCAGGGTGTCGGTGTGGTCGGCGAGGAAGTGCACGCCGATGATGCGGCCGCTGGCCTTGTCGGCGACGAGCTTGATCATGCCTTCGGTCTCGCCGGTGATCATCGCCTTGGCGTCGATGCTCATCGGCATCTTGGCTTCCACCGCGTCGATGCCCTTGGCCTTGGCCTGCGCGACGGAGAGACCGACGAAGCCAGCCTGCGGGCGCGAGAAGGTGACGGCGCAGTCGCGGTCCTGGTCGTACTCGCTGGCGTGGCCAAGCAGGTTGCCGGCGGCGACGCGGCCCTGCGTGGCAGCGGTGTGGGCGAGCATGTAGCCGCCGATCACATCCCCCACCGCGTAGATGTGCGGTGCGCTGGTCTGGCAGCGCGCATCGATCTTGATCGCGGCGCCATCGAGTTCGACGCCGACCTTGTCGAGGCCAAGCCTGCTGGTGTCGGGACGCTTGCCGGTGGCCATCAGGACGACGTCGCAGTCGAACACGGACTCGACGCCTTCCTTGTTTGCGTAGCGCAGCTTCATCTTGCCCGGCGTGCCGCTGGCTTCCTTGATGTCGGCGCTGGTGACGACAGTGATTTCCTTCTCCAGCAAGGCGATCAGATGCTTTGCGATTTCCTCCTCGGTTTCGGCGAGGATGCGCTCGTGGCGTTCCAGCATCAGCACTTCGGTGCCGAAGTCGCGGAAGATCTGCGCCATCTCGACGCCGATGACGCCGCCACCGACGATGCCGAGTTTCTTCGGTGGCTTGGCGAGATTCCAGATGGTGTCGGAGGTGAGCACGCCGCCGGTCGCCAGGTTCTCGCGCGCGCCGGGAATCGGCGGCACGAAGGCGGGGGCGCCGGTGGCGATGACCGCGGCGCCGAAACTGATAGTGTAGGGCTCGCCCTCGACCGGGGTGATTTTCAGTGTGTGGGCGTCGACGAATTCGCCGTAGCCTTCGCGCACGTCGATCTTCATGCCCTTGTCTGCCTTCAGCGCCATCTCGCCGCGGCTCGACTGCACCCAGCGGCGATGTTTTTCGACCTGTTCCCAGTTGAGCTTGGGTGTATTGGTGCCGTCGACGCCCATGTCGGCGTCGTGCGCGCGGTTGCGGATGACGTCCGCCGCGGCGCGCCAGGCCTTGGACGGGATGCAGCCGCGCCACAGGCATTCGCCGCCGGGGAAGGGCTCGTTGTTGATCATCATTACACGGACACCGTGATCGGCCAGGTCGCGTGCGCAGTCCTCGCCGCCGGGGCCGCCGCCGACGACGACCACGGGGAAGTCCCAATTGCCCTCGGGGATGGGCGAAACGGGCACGCTCGTGGTCGCGGCTGCGCCGGCGACGGTTTCAGCCGCCGTTCCCTGACCCCTGACCCCTGACCCTTGAATCCAGCCTTCCGGCGCCTCGATGGTCTGCTTCAGCGTGGCGAGATACAGCGCCACGTCGGCACCGTTCAGCACGCGGTGGTCGCCGGTGATGGTAAAGGGCGTGCCCTGCGATCCGTTGGCGGCAATCGCCAGGATCGCGGCGATGCCGGGGGTGGGGATCGCGGTGAAATGCGACACACCCAGCATGCCCATGTTGGAAATGGTGAAGCTTGGGTTGGAATACTCGGCCGGCGCCAGTTTGCGAACCCGAGCGCGCTCGACCAGTTCCGTCCAGTCGCTTTGCAGCGCCTCCAGCGGCTTCTTCTCGATGCCGTGCAGGATCGGCACCACCAGGCCGCCATCGTTCGACATCACGGCGACGCCGAAGTCGTGATTGTCGCGCTCGACCAGCTTGTCGACCGGCTGGTAGGCCCAGTTCATGCGCGGGAATTTCGCCATCGCCACCGAGCAGGCCTTGGCGATCGCCACCGTCACCGAGATCTTTTTCGCCTTGGCGGCGGCGGTCAGCGCGGCGGTGTCGATGTTCATCGTGACGTTGAAGGTCGGCAGCGTCAGCGAGGCGGTCATCGCGTGGGAGACGGCCTTTTCCATCGAGGTCATTTTGCGACCCTGGCCCGGCACGTCGACCTGCGGCAGCGAGTGCGCGACTTCCTGCATCGACGGCCGCGCACGCGCCACGTCGGCGGCGACGATGACACCGGCCGGCCCGGTGCCGGCAAGGCCGGTGAGGTTGACGCCCAACTGCGCCGCAACCTTGCGCGCATAGGGGCTGGCCTGGCGGCCCGACGGGCGGCCGACCGGCGGCAGGGTGCCTTCGGCGGATACCTGTACGGGCGCGGCCTTGGGCATGGGAATGTGCGCCGGCCGGTCGACCGCAGGCGGTGCGACCTTGTGCGTGTCCTTGACCTTGTGATCGGCGCTGATGGTGACGCCGGTGTCGTTGGCCTTGGCTGCGTCGTCGACGATGAAGGCCATCGGGTGGCCGACCTCGATCACGCTGCCGACGTCGGCGATCGGGCCGGAGAGGAAGCCGTCCTGGAATACCTCGACATCCATGATCGCCTTGTCGGTCTCGACCGTGGCGACGATGTCGCCGCGCTTGATGACGTCACCCGGCTGTTTTTCCCAAGTGACGACGATCCCTTCGGTCATGGTGTCCGACAGTTGAGGCATCACTACCGGCGTACCGGCGTGGTGCGGAATCATTTCGGTCTGTGCTTGTTCTTCCACCACTTCGTCTGCGGCGATCGCCACGTCGCCCGCGGTGTCGGTGATGTAGCCAAGCGCAGCGCCAACGGCGATGGTCGCGCCGACATCAGCCAGCGGCCCGGCCAGATAACCGGCCTTGAACACTTCGACGTCCATGATGGCCTTGTCGGTTTCGACCGTGGCGACGATATCGCCGCGCTCGACGCGGTCGCCGGCCTGCTTTTCCCAGGTGACGACCACGCCCTCGGTCATGGTGTCCGAGAGCTGCGGCATCGTAATTGCGTAGTGTTGGGACATGTTTGTTTCCTGCTAGTGAAGGAGGGAATTAAAGTGAAGGGGGAAGGGAGAAGGGGGATACCTACCCGGCGCTGCGCGCCACTCTCCCGGCCGGGAGGGTTTTACCCTTCTCCCTTTACCCTTCTCCCTTCCCACCCATTGATCTTTAAGCCTTTCCGAACAGCTTCAGCACCGCCCTCACCACGTCTTCATGATCCGGGATCGCCGCTTTTTCCAGCGTGTGGTTGTAGGGCTGCGGCACCAGCGCGGAGTGGACGCGTACCGGCGCTGCATCCAGTTCGAAGAAGCATTCCTCGTTGATGATGGCGATGACTTCGGAGCCGACGCCGACCGGTGCTTCGTCTTCTTCGGCAATGACGGCGCGGTGGGTCTTGCTGACCGACGCCCTGATCCCGGCGCGATCCAGCGGCGACAGCGAATACATGTCGACGACTTCAGCCGAAATACCGTACTGCTTGTCGAGGATTTCGGCAGCCTTGAGGCACCAGTGCACCGAGATGTTATAGCCGAACAGGGTGACGTCGGTGCCGGCGCGGGCGATATCCGAACCTTCCAGCGGATGGAAGTATTCGCCGTCCGGCACTTCGCCCTTCATGTTGTACATCAGTTCGTGTTCGTTGATGAACACCGGATCGTCGCAGCGGATCGCCGACTTCAGCAGACCATAGGCCTGCCTGGGGCTGGACGGCGTCACCACGCGCAGGCCGGCGATGCCCATGAACACCTTCTCCATGCGCGCCGAGTGCTGCGCGCCGAGCTGGTGCGCCGCGCCGCCGGCGGAGCGGAACACGCACGGAGCGGTCAACTGGCCGCCCGACATGTAGCGCACCTTGGCCGCGGAGTTGAACATCTGGTCCATCGCCAGCCAGGCGAAGTTGACCGACATGATTTCGACGATCGGGCGCACGCCGAGGAAGGAGGCGCCGATCGCCAGGCCGGTGAAGCCGCCTTCGGAAATCGGCGTATCCATCACCCGCAGCGGGCCGTATTTTTCGTACAGGCCCTTGGTGGCCTTGTAGGTGCCGCCGGCCACGCCGATGTCTTCGCCCATGCAGATGACCAGGGGGTCACGCGCCATTTCTTCGTCGTGGGCGCGCTGGATCGCTTCCCAGTACATGATGTTTGCCATGCTGTCTTTTCCTTAAACCTTAAGCGGCCTTGCCCGTGAGCCAGGGCAATTGGGTTTCGCGGTCGGCGAAAACGTATTTTTCGAGATCTTCGACGCGCGGTTCGGGCGACTCCTCGGCGAATTTGATGACTTCGTTTTCGATGTAGGCATCGGTTTCCTTTTCCAGCGCCTCGTAGTCGGCCATGGTCATCGCGCCCGCCGTAATCAGGCGGTCGCGCAGCAGAAGGATGGGATCGCGCTGCTTCCACGTTTCTTCCTCCTCGCGCGAACGGTAGCCGCGCGCGTCGGACATGGAGTGACCGCGATAGCGGTAGGTCATCAGTTCAAGGAAAAAGGGGCCGTTGCCCGCGCGCACGTGGTCGACCGCCTTACGCGCGTGCTCGTACACGATGTCGATGTCCTGGCCATCGCATTCGTCGGCCGGGATGTTGTAGGCGGCGACGCGTTTGTGCTGGTGGACCACGGCGGTGGAACGCTCGATCGAGGTACCGATGCCATAGAGGTTGTTTTCGCACACGAACAGCACCGGCAGTTTCCACAGCGCCGCCATGTTCATGGTTTCGTGGAACACGCCCTGGTTGTTGGCGGCGTCGCCGAGGAAGCAGATGGCGATTTCGTCGCCGCCCTTCAGCTGGATCGCCTTGGCGATGCCGGCCGCCAGCGGGAAGGGGCCGCCGACCAGCGCGTAGCCGCCCATGAAGCGGTGTGCAGCATCGAAAATGTGCATCGAACCGCCGCGGCCCTTGCTTGATCCGGTTTCCTTGCCGTACAGCTCGGCCATCACTTCCTTCGGATCGGCGCCGCTCTTGATCGCGTGGACGTGGTCGCGGTAGCCGGTGATCACGTAATCGTGGCCGGGGCGCGCGGCTTCCATCACGCCGTTGCAGCAAGCTTCCTGGCCGGGATAGAGGTGCAGAAAACCGCCGATCTTGCGTTCGATATAGGCCTGATAGCAGCGCTCTTCGAAACGGCGGTGCAGCACCATTTCGCGCAGCACGCGTTTCTTGTCTTCAATCTTCATTCGGTTACCCTTGGTGGACAGGCTTGGAAAAAGCGCCGGAAAAATTCAAACGCGCAATTATCCGGCAAACCCCGCCAACCATCAAGAAAAACGCCATCCACAAGGAACCGCCATGCTGCCTAAACTCACTGAAAACAAACAGGAAATCACTGCAAAATTGCTCGAGGCAGCGGGCCATGCGCTGCTGCTGCTGCCGGTGACAAAGTCCTTGCCCGAGGTGCCGGGCAGCGCTGAGCTCAAGGCCGCGATGAAGCGACGCGGCCTCAAAACCGACGCGCTGGCCAAGTCGCCGGTGGCAGTGCAACTGCCCGGCGGCACGCTCGCGGTGTATGCCATGCTCAAGGCCGACGCCAGCACCTTCGAGGCCCACGAGCAGGTGCGCCGCGCGCTGACGCTGCTTCTGGCAGAGCACCCCAGAGTGCTGACGCTGGCCGTGTTCGGCGAGGCGGAGTTCACGGCGCACGCGGCGGAAGCTGCCGTCTACACCGCGCTGGTCAATGCCGTGCCGCTACCGTCGCGCAAATCCAAAACCGATCCGGTCCTCAAATCCGTGCAGTTGCATGGCCACAAATCCGTCGACGGTTCCGCCCGCACACAGGCGCTGGCCGAAGGCAACGTACTCACCCGCAGCCTCACCGTGCAGGGGCCGAATGAACTCACGCCCGGTGTCTACCGCAAACGTATCAAGGCGCTGGCGAAGCAATACGGCTGGACGGTCGAAGAATACGGCCTCGACAAGCTGAAGAAAATGGGTGCCGGCGCCTTCTGCGCGGTGGCGCAGGGTTCGCCGGCGAAGGATGCGGCGATCGTGCGCATTCGCTGGGAAGGGGGAAGGGGGAAGGGTAAAGGGTCGAAGCCGGTCGCCTTCGTGGGCAAGGGCATCTGCTTCGACACTGGCGGCCACAACCTAAAGCCCGCCAAGTATATGCAGGGCATGCACGAGGACATGAACGGCTCGGCGGTGGTGCTGGGCATCCTCGCCGCCGCGTCGAAGCTGAAGCTGCCGGTCGCGCTGGAAGGCTGGGTCGCGCTCGCGGAGAACCACATCAGTCCGCAGGCCTACCGCCAGAACGAAGTGATCACGGCCCTGAACGGCACCACCATCGAAGTCGTCCACACCGACGCCGAAGGTCGCATGGTGCTGGCCGACACGCTCACGCTGGCAGCCAGGGGCAAGCCCGACCTCATCGCCGACTTCGCCACGCTGACCGGTTCCATGCACCACGCGCTCGGCAGTCGCATGTCCGGCGTCTTCGCCAGTTCCAGCGCGCTCGCGCACCAGGCCTCGCGCGCCGGAACATCAAGCGGCGAACGCATCGTCGTCTTCCCCTATCCCGAGGACTACGACAGCAGCCTCGATTCGACCGTGGCCGACGTCAAGCAGTGCAGCATGGAAGGCGAGGCCGACCATATCCTCGCCACCCGCTTCCTGTCGCGCTTCGTCGGCGACACGCCGTGGCTGCACATGGACCTGTCGGGCCACAGCTGCAAGGGCGGCCTGGGCGCGGTGATGAGCGATGCCAACGGTTTTGGCGTGGCATGGGGAATGGCGTTACTCGATGGCTTGCAGGCGTAAGGTACTTCATCCATGGCAGAGACGCCGAATCCAGCCAGCCTCGCCATCGAGCCGCTCTACGCCGACGACACCCTGCTGGTATTCGACAAGCCCAGCGGCCTGCTGGCGGTGCCGGGGCGCGGCGCCGACAAGCAGGATTGCCTGAGTGTGCGGGTGCAGGCTCGCTATCCCGACGCCCTGATCGTGCACCGGCTCGACATGGCCACCTCGGGGCTGATGGTGATGGCGCGCGGCGCGGCGGCGCAGCGCGAACTCTCCAGGGCATTCGCCGCGCGCACGGTGAAGAAGCGCTACATCGCGGTGGTGGCCGGCCGGCTGGAAGCGCCGCCGGAAGGCTGGGGCATCATCGACCTGCCTATCATCGTCGACTGGCCCAACCGGCCGTTACGGATCGTCGATCGCATCCACGGCAAGCCGAGCCTCACCCGCTGGCGCGTGCTGGGGTACGAGGAAACCTGCACCCGGGTCGAACTTGAACCCATTACCGGCCGTTCGCATCAGTTGCGCGTCCACCTGCGCGAACTGGGACATCCGATCCTGGGCGATGCCCTCTACGCGCCGCCAGATGCGGCCATGGCCGGGCGCCTGCTGCTGCATGCCTGCGCGCTGGGCTTCGTGCATCCGGTGACGGGGAAGGGGCTTGCGTTCGAGAGGCGTGCACCGTTTTGATCGGCGGCCCGATTCTGGCGAGGCTCGCCAGGTAGCGCAGGTTGCGGCAATTCGTCAACGCCCGTTTTGCCGCAACCCGGCAGGATAGATAAGGTTTGGAGAGGGTTTAATGAGGCAGCTCGATGGTCTGCCAGCCTGGGTGGTTGAAATACTTGCCGTAGGTATTGAGGGTGCGGGAAATTTCCACCACCCCCATGGCGCGATCCTGGCCGGGCTGTTTCCCCTGCATCGCTTCGACACCGTTGGCCAGGTCGCCGATGACGATATGGAGTTGCGCATCGGCCTTGGGGTCGAGCTTGCAGTTCTCCACGACAAACGCGATCTGCGCGTTGACATCGTTTGCCAGGGCATCGTACCCGGCAGGCGTGAGCTTGCCGGCGTGGGCGGCCGGCAGCGCTTTTTCAGCAAGGGTGTGGATCGATCCCATGCCATGGCGTAACGCATCGTCGGTGCCCCATTTCTTGCCGGCATTGAGTTCGATTGAGGGCGGGGCACTGGCGCCATGATCGTGGTGGCTATGGTCGGCGGCCTGCACCATCAGGGGAAAAGCCAGCATGGCGGCGGACAGCGAAAGCAGGATGGATTTCATGATTTATATTCCGTTGGAGGTTGGGTTTAGGCGCCTCCGTGGAGACGCCCGATTCTAACCCGGCAATTGCCGGGTCTCTTACGAACGTAGCGAAAACAGAAAAGTTCCATTTTCAACGATCCGCACAATTCGGTGGCGGCGGCAAAGGCCATACGACGGCACGCGTCGTTCATGCTGGTTTGCTGCCTCAAGGCGCCTTTCTTGACCCGTATCAATGCGGCGCCGCCAGCGCACCGATCGCTTCGGCATCGGTGCGCGTCAGGCGGCCATCCTCCATGTGGTAGAGGGTGTCGAAGCCGGCGATCATGCGCACGTCGTGTGTCACTGCGATGATGGCCGAGTTTTTCTCGCGCGCCACACGCTTGAGCAGTTCCATGACCTTCATCCCGCGCCCGGTGTCGAGCGAGGCGGTCGGCTCGTCGGCAAAAATGAGCGGTGGCTCGTTGGCGAGCGCCCGCCCGATTGCCACGCGCTGCTGCTCGCCGCCGGAGAGGTTGGCAGGCATGTAGTCGGCGCGGTGGGAGATTTCGAGATAGTCGAGCAGTTCGCGGGCGCGTTTACGAGCTTCGCGTTTGCCAACGCCGTCCAGTTGCATCGCCAGTGCGACGTTGTCCAGCGCCGAGAGGAACGGGATCAGGTTGTGCGCCTGGAAGATGAAACCGACATTCTCGCGCCGGAAGCGGCGCTCGTCGATGCTGATCCGGCCATCGCGGTAGACGTTCTTGCCATTGATCTCGATCGCGCCGGCGGTGGGTTCAAGAATCAGGCTGATGCACAGCAGTAGCGTGGTTTTTCCGGAGCCGCTGGGGCCCAGCAGTGCAACCAGTTCACCGGCCTGGACATCGAGATTGATATTATCAAGCGCGGTCACCGCCAACTCGCCGCTGCCGAACACCTTACTGAGCCCCCGCACGCTGAGTACCGCCATGTCAGCCTCCCAGCGCCAGCGAGGGCGGTGTGCGTAGCGCCTGCACGATGCCGAGCAGGCTCGCCATCATGCCGCCGACGAAGATCACGGCGAAGGTGATGAGCGTCTCCTCCGGCAGCAGCACCAGGGTGCGCGGAAAGCGCTCGTAGGTGAGTTCGACCAGCACATAGGCGAATACGAAGGCTGCGATCGTGATTACCAGCGACTGCTCCAGAATCAGGCGCACGATGACCCAGTTGTTGGCGCCCATCAGCTTGAGCGTGGCGATGGCCTTGATCTTCTCCATCGTTAGCACGTAGATCAGCAGCGCGATGATGATGATCGAGACCGCGATCAGCAGGATGCGGAACAGGCCGAGGATGGCGGTCATCTTCTTCAACTTCCCCGCGACCACGAGCTCGATCTGCTGGGCCGTGGAGTAGACGTTGAAGTAGAGCCAGTCCTGGATATGCTGCGCCACCTGCGGCGGATCGGTGCCGGGGCGCAGGCGCACCAGTACCGCGTTGATGGTATCGTTGTCCGCAGAAACCAGGGGCAGCAGCCGCTGCGCCTGCTCGGGCGTATTGCCGGCCGCCTCGAGGCGTTTCAGGCTCGCCGCGCGCGCGGCCTCCAGCGCCCGGTTGTCCTGTTGATACAGCACCTCTTGGGCATCGGCGAGGGAGAGATAGACCAGCGGGTTGCCGCCGGAGTCCACCGCGCCCTTGGTAAGGCCGACCACGGTATAGTCGTGCCACCCGAGGTACACGCGCTCCCCGAGGGCGACGCCGAGTTTCTTGTCCGCTACCATTTCGTAATGGGCGCGCTCGATGCGCCTGCCCTCGACGATACGCCCGGGTCCGCCCAGGCCGCCGAAGACGTCGTAACCGATAATGGTGTACTGCTGCTCCTTGCCGCGAACCTCGCGCTGCACCCCGTAGGTGATCCATGGCGAGGCCTGCGCCACCCCCGGCGTGGCGGCGATGCTCTTCCAGGCGTCCTCGGGCAGACGCGACGACTCGTTGAATGGCCCGCCGCGATCGCGCTCGGCCACCCACAGGTCGGTGTCGGTGTTTTCGATGAGCCATACCCCGTCCGCGGTGTTGCCCGCGAAAATACCGTTCATGATGAGCACGATGGCGAACAGCAGGCCGACCCCGACGATGGTGGCGATGAATTTGCCCACATGACGCTGGACGTCCTTGATGGCGAGGTCCATCTAGCGTTCTCCTCCCGTCACCGCGCGCACCCGGCTGCCCGACTTGATGCCGGCGGGCCGGAGGATCACAGCCTCGCCGGCCTTGAGCCCCTCGCGCGCAGCCACGCGCTCGCCGTCGCTGGGGCCGGTGCGCACCGGCCGGAAGACGGCACGTCCGTCCGTCACCACCAGCACGCCGAACGTGTGCCCCTGCTGGAACAGGGCCGAGGCCGGAATCACCACCCCCTTCTCTTCGCCGGCATGGATCACGACCAGGGCTTCCTGGTCGATAGCGAAGCGCTCGGGAATTTCGCGGAAGGCCACGTCCACTTCCAGTTCACGGGTCGCCGCGTCGGACTGGCGGTTGATACGCACCACCTCGCCTGGCAGCTCCTTGCCGCCGCGCAGGCGGATCGTGGCCGGCTGGCCTACCTCGACATGCCCCACCACCGATTCGTCGATCCGTGTCGCCACCCACAGCTTGCTGGTATCCACCATGCGGAAGATCGGCGAGCCCGGCACAACAACATCTCCTGCCTCGGCGTCGCGGACGATGATCAGGCCGTCCATGGGCGCGGTGATGCGGGTGAAGCTGTGCAATGCGCGGGCATAGACGGCTTCCTGCGCGGATGCTTGCGATTCGGCCTGACGTGCCCCGAGCGTGGCGGCGGCATTGGCTTCGCCGCTTTGCGCGGACTTCAGCGCCGCGGCGGCGGCGTCCATGGCCGCCTGGGAAATGTAGCCGGCGCGGAAGACCTCTTCATCCCGCCGGAAATTGCTTTGCGCCAGTTCCCTGTCCGCCCGCGCCTTGGCAAGCGCCGCGTCCGCCTCCGCGATGTTGCGCTGCGAGGCCGCGGCGGCTGCCGCAGCACTGCCGGCCTTGGCGGCGGTATCGGTGTCATCCAGCAAGGCGAGCAGCTGCCCCGCCTTGACGCTATCCCCCTGATCCGCATGAAGCACCTTCAATGTTCCGGTAACGCGGGTGCTGACCGTGACCTGGATGCGGGACGCCACCACGCCGGGGCCGCGCACTTCGAGCGCGACCTTGCCTTCCTCTGCCTGGATTACTGCCACCGGGGGCGCATAAAAAAATATGCGGTAAGCCAGCAGGGCAACCAGCACTGCGACGGCCGACAGTGCGAGAATTATTTTCCATTTTTCTTTCACGGCTTCGACTCCGATTCCAATTCCAGGGGATTCCCAATAAGCCGCGCCACGGCATAACGCGCCACGGCATAATTGGCGGCGGCATGCACCTGATCGCCCTCGGCCTGTGCCAGGTCGTCCTGCGCGGTCAATACGTCCAGCGCAGTCGCTTTTCCGGAACGGTAGAGCACCTCAGCCGCCTTGAGCGATTCGCTGTTCGCCTCGACCAATTTCGCGCTTGCCCGTGCGTCGTTGAGCGCGGTACGCCAGGCGCGCAAGGCATCCTTCATCAATGTCTGTACCTCCAGATCGACGGACCGCTCCGCTTCCCGTGCCTGACTCAGCTTCGCACGGGCCTTTTCCGTCTGGGCCGGCAACGCACCGCCGTCATATAGCGTCCAGGTACCGGCCAGTCCCACAATCCATTCCGGCGCGCTGCCGCCGATGTCCCGCTCGCGATAGCCGTAACTGCCCAGCAGGGCAAGCTCAGGAGCGCGCGCGGCCTGGGCCGATCGCAAGCTCTCCTCCGCCTATGCCACCTGCGCCTGTGCCTGTTGGAGGTCGGGGTTGCGCACGGTCGCGATGTGCAGCATTTCGTCATCCGGTGATGGCGCCTCGAAGCGTCGGGGAAGCTCTCCCTCGATGGAAAACGCCAGGCCCGGCCGCAGGCCGATGGCCTGCGCCAGCGACACGACCGACATTTTTTCCGCTTCCTGCGTATTGGCCAGCACCCTTTCCGCATCCAGTCGCGCCGCTTCCGCTTTGAGCACATCCAGCTGGGTCGTTTTGCCCGCCTTGAAGAAATCGGAGGTCAAGGCCTCGAACGCCTGCTGCCGCTTGAGCGCGCTGGCCGCCACGCCCACCGTGTCGCGCGCATCCAGGGCGCGGGAAAAGGCCTGGCTGACCTGATAGACGGTTTCCTCGCGCGTCGCCTGGAAACCCATGCGGCCCGCCTCGACACCGCGCTGCGCGGCACTTTTCGAGGCCGAGGTCTTGCCGCCGTCGAACAGCAACTGGCGTCCCGTCACCCCGCCGAAACTATCGCGCGTGTACAACGCCGACGAATAACTGTCCAAGGAGCCCAGTCGGTCTTCGTTCAGCCGGCTCACGGAGGCATTGGCCTCCACCGTGGGCAGGAGGTCGGCTGCCGCGATGGCGTAATCCGCCTCGGCCTCGCTTGACCGCGCCGAAGCCGCGCCCAGATTCGGATTCTCCTTGAGCGCCAGATCAAGGGCCTGGGCCAGAGTAAGCCGCTGACCGGCGACGACGGGGCTCGCCAGGCAAGCCGCCGCAAGAACCAGCAGCAAGGCCAGCGTTCCTCGCCTGAATGAAGGTGGCTTAACGAAGATAGCATTCATGTGTTTACGTACATGCCTTTCTGAGCCCAACGTATGATCTGAACCATGTTCCGCTTCACGCAAACCGACACATAGTCAGTCACCGCGCGGAATAGCTGCCTTAATCATACGGGCACACTCATCTTGATGGTCGCTGGCATGGAAATTCGTACGGGTTGATCGCTGTGCGTGTTATTGATTACACGCAGATATTGGCCACGTTGGCACCGAGAGCCCCCGGTGCGCATCAATGCAGGGCTGGAGGTCAGTGCCCCCGCCCCATGCCCTGTCCGCCGCCCTGGCCTTTGTTTTGCCCACGCATTTGATTGCGAACTTCCTCTTTTTCCGCGGCGCTCATGTTTACTGAACGTTTCTTTATCTCAGTCCGAAAAGCGTCACGGTCTTCCTCGCTCATCTCGTTAAGTTTCAGCTGCGTCAATTCCGTCGTGCTCAGCGCGGAGAAATCCTGCGCCGCCAGCGCGCTCAAGCTAACGAGGCACAATGCAATCATGGCTGCCTGCGTTAATTTTTTTCCGTACATGTCAGTGCTCCTTTTGGTTTGAAATGGCTCCTGGACCGGGGTTTCTGCCGGACGTTCAAGATTACTCGTCAACAACGACTTCAGAACTGCATTGGCATGTCCTGGCCGAAACGGCTATCCAGGACTTCCTTTTGCTGCGGGGTCAAAACGGCATACAACTGCTTCATGGTGGCAGCCACGGTTTCCATACCGGCTACACGCTGCTTCATGGACTGGATACGCTCGTCAATTCGGTCAGGCGCAGCCTGAGCCGGCTGCTCGTCGGAGGTGCGCTGTTGCATCTTCGCCTGCATGGCTGACATCATTTCCGTTTTTTGCTGCTTCATGGTTTTGGCGAACGCCGCCCATGCTGCCTCCTGTTCGGAACCGATTTTCAGAATTTCTTTCATTTCGGCCAGTTTGCTGTCTATGCGAGCTGGATGGGCCATTTTTTTGCCGGCCATCGCGCATCCATTCCCCGGCCCCATGCCCATGTCGGTTGCGTAGGAGGTGGCCATCGCACCAATGCCGATGGTGGCGGCGGTAAGAAGGGTCAAGGTAATTTTCTGTCTGCGTTTCATGATGGGTTCTCCATGTAAAAAATGGGCTATGTCACTGTTGGCTGTTGAAGTCATGTCTTGCCCCCTCCGATGAAGCCTCTACCCTGCGGCATCCTGCAGACGGCGCCGTAGGAGCGACTTTAGCCGCGATGCGCCGCAAGGTACAAAAGGGCAAATACTCGCCAAGGCTGTGCCGCGCCACCTTTGCAGGCTACCGTCCGCATCGCGGCTGAAGCCGCTCCAGGGCTGGCCAACACCAACAAATAACGATGAAAGAGCCAAAAATGATTGGCGTGTTGCAGTGAAGCGTATTTAACCGAAGCTATGTAAATGGCTTATGTCAAAATCGCCCTTTTTTGTAACGTACTGTGACAAGCTGGCTTGGCCGTGACGCAAGCCCGTGAATTCAGGCGCCTGCGCCAAAAAACTCACGTATCAAAAAATCTTCCAGCCCGGCGTTGTCTTCCATGCGTGCAGACAGGACGATTACGCGGCCGAGACGCTGCGATTCCCAATTGAAGTCACCTTTGTAATATCTGCGGATCAACGCGATCATACTGCGCACGGTTGCGCGCTCCACATCGCCGCCAGGTCCGGCATCGACTTCGATCACTTCGCGTCGGCCATTGTTAAAGTCTTTTGTCCAGCCGTGAAATGAAAATTTCGCCGTCCGGACACTCATGCTGATAATTTGAAACACTCCATTCGTGCCTTGCGGCTGGAGATTGCGCATGATGTTCGCCATCCTGGTCTCGTCAGCCGAGGGTCCGCGTTCGTTGGCGGTTGCTTGCGCATTTTCCAGCCGGGCAGCCACTTCGGCGGCCCGGCGGCGCGCTCTGGCGGCATTAACGTAAGCCATCAAGTCTGCCGGTGGCGCTAAATCCGGTTCTCGTGGAGCATCCGCCGGGGGCGCAGGCTTGACTGCCGCCATGTCGGGTTCGGGTTCGGGTAAGGGTTCTGGTTCTGGTTCTGGTTCGGGTTCGGGTTCGGGAGCAGATCGATGCCTTATTCTGGATTTGCTTTGCAGGGGCAGGGTTTTTGACTGCAGGTTTGGGCGCTTGTCCGGAGGGTTTTGAGCCGCTTCGGGAAATTCGATAAAGCTTGCTTCTATGGGGACAGGTGCTGCCATTTCGACCTCGGGGGAGGCCAGGAAGTAGCTGAATTTCCATATGATCGCCAGCCAGATAATCAGCGCCAGCGGCCCCGGCCACCACAGCCTGACCTCCCTTGATCGGGAATCGGGCACATGGACGCGCACGATCTCGCCACAATTACTGCACATGGCGTGTTGAATCCCCCCCGGACGGAAGTCTGGCGCGCTTGTTACATCATTCATGTTTTACCGCGATCAGGAAATTCCTGGCGCCGGCAGCCCGTGCCTGCAACATCGCCTGCACCACGATGCCCTGCGGCGCGGCATTATCCGCCGACACGATCACGCTGGGTTGCGCATCGTTCAGCAGCGGCGCGAGTGTGGCTGCCAGGGTTTGCAAGGTCACCGGCGTGCGGTTGATCAGGATTTTGCTGTCGGCGGTCAGCGTCAGGGTGACCGGCGTATCGGTCTTGAGTTTTTCGGCTTTTCCCTGGGGCAGGTTCACTTGCAGCGAATCGAGGTTCTGCATGGCAAGTGAAGACAGCATGAAGGTTGCCAGCAGGAAGAACATCACATCGATCATCGGGATGATTTCGATGCGTCCCTTGCGGGACGCACGGGGTTTACGCAGCTTCATGGGCGTTACCCTGCTGGTCCAGGCGGATGTGGTCGATCAGGCGCGTGCCGAGGCGTTCCATTTCGTCCATCGTCTGCGATTGCACACGCGAGAAGTAATTGAACCCGAACAGGGCAATCAGCGCGATCAACAGGCCGATTGCGGTTGCAATAAGGGCCTGGGCCACGCCCCCCGTCACGCCGGTGGGGTTCACGACCCCGCTGCTGCCAATGATCTTGAAGGCATCCATCATGCCGCCAATGGTTCCCATGAGCCCGAGCAAGGGTGCGGCTGTGACGATGGTTTCCAGCACCCACAACCTGCGGGCAAGGGAGGTTTCGATCAACTGGGCTTCGTCCGCTGCCCGTGACTCGGTCCACCATGCCGGGCGACGCCGGTTGGCGATCACCACCTCGAAAAAGCGCCTGAAGTAATGGCGGTCATTCAAGCCGTAAAGCCTTTTCTCCAGTTCTTCCCAGGCAAAGCCATAAGTCTCGGCAAGCCTGAGCAGGTCAAGTGGAAGACGGGCATAACGCCAATAGATAAATGCCTTCTCAAGCATGATGGCCAAGGCGATGATTGCCAGCAACGACAGCGGCACAATGATCATCCCGCCCAGTTTTATTGCGATCCAGGTTTCTTGCAGGTCTTGCATGCTTATCTCCGAATGGGGAATTCATTTTCCCCTTGATTGACGTGAAACTCGCACCGCGAGCCTGCGTCACCCTCTCCCGTCGCGCGGAAGAGGGCAGGGGTGGGGGAACGGTCATGCGAGTTTCATAATCGGGTGTGGCCCCTTGCCATGACCGTTGGTTCCGTCCTGCTTTGCACCGCTTGCACGATTTCCGTCCGAGCAGGCATGGCGGCATGCCCGTTCACTTCCACACGGATTAAAGATGCTCGTCAGAAGCGGTATTTGATGCCGACGCCTGCGGACGCCTGGTCTCTGCTGCCGAGGTCGGTGACGATTGGGCTGTCGGCAGCATCACCCAGAATCCGCTTGTAGCGGATGGTTGCAAAGCCTGCCCAATCGCGGGTTATCGCATAATCGACCATGATACTCGCGCCGGCATCCTTGAAGCCCGAACCGGCTTCATATTGGGCGATGCCCGATTGCGCCGATTGCAGTGCGCTAATGCCGAAGAAGGTATTCATATAGTCCGCCGATGCCCAGGTTGTTTCGAGATTGGCGCGGAGTTTGAGCTTTTGTCCAAGAGGCATGCCATGGCCCACGGAGAGATTTATCGTCGCGCCTTCGTCGCTATGCGTGACGTTCTGTCTGACATCGATGGAAGCATGCCAACCTTGCTTGCGGAAGCGGATAAAGCCGCCTGCATCAAGGCCCGGGTCGATGTCACCCAGCCCGCTCAACGCTTCATTGTCGTCCTGATCGCGACCGCGGCGCAGGGCCAGGAGCGGTCCGGCAGCGATGGTAACGCCCTGCTCCGTTTTGAAACGCAGGAGATTGGCGCCCGCACTCAACCGGGTGAAAAACAGGCTGTCACCGTAGAAGAGGTTGATATTCGGCATGACCCTCGCCTGGTAGTCGTTCGAGCCTTCGTACTCCGGCATCACAGCCACCCCCATGCCGATGCTTCCGTGCAGGCCGGCGGGCGTGGCCGGCATGTCATCCGCCGTGGCCCGGCCGGTGGCAGAAATCAACAAAGTTAACCCCACTGCACCCGCCATTCTGGTGCAAGTCATTTGGTGCAGTCTCGACAGCAAGATGTTGCAGCGATATAGGCCATGATGGCGCGTCTCCGAGTCAAACATAATGAAAATGAATAATTGCTTTTCAGCAACGCGTATTTAACCGCCAGGGTGTAACGGGTATGTGTCAAGGCAGGCCTTTTTTGTAACGTACTGTGACAAGGTGCCGGGTTGTTACGCTGCCTTACAATTTCCCTGCATGGAAATTGGGTTTCCCGGTATAAAAACATCATGACGACACCAGAACACATCCTTATCGTGGACGACGATGCCGAGATCCGCAGCCTGCTGAGCAATTACCTGCAGAAAAACGGTTATCGGACCACCTCCGTGGCGGAAGGCAAGGGCATGTTGGCGGCGCTGGATAATGAGCGGGTGGATCTGATCGTGCTCGACCTGATGCTGCCAGGAGACGATGGCCTGGTGTTGTGCCGCAATCTGCGGGTGCGCTCCGACATCCCGGTGATCATGCTCACCGCCCGTGGCGAGGATATGGATCGTATCCTCGGCCTGGAGATGGGCGCCGACGATTACCTGCCCAAGCCTTTCAATCCGCGCGAACTGCTGGCGCGCATCAAGAGCATCCTGCGCCGGGCAAAGGCCTTGCCAGGGAACAGGGAAATTGACGTCGCGGCACGGATTGACTTTGCCGGATGGGAGTTGGATACGATCTCGCGTCAACTCGTCTCGCCGCAGGGGATGGTGGTTCCACTGAGCGGTTCCGAATACCGCCTGCTCCAGGTATTCCTCAATCACCCCAACCGGATTCTCAGCCGGGACCAGCTCATGGAGCTGATGCGGGGGCGTGGAACGGACCCTTTCGAAAGAAGCATTGATGTTCAGGTGAGCCGCCTGCGCCACCGCTTGGCGGACGATGCCAAGGAACCCGCCATCATCAAGACGGTGCGAGGCGAAGGCTACATCCTGTCAGCGCAGGTGGAAACGGGTAAATGATGCGGCTCTTGCCACAATCCCTCTTCAGCCGCATGGTTCTGATTCTGCTCGGCGGCCTGATTCTGGTGCAATCAATCAGCGTCGTCTTTCACTTGCGCGAACGCGATCGTTTGTTGTTTCACTCGAACAGCATGGAATCGGCGCAACGTATCGCCGATGCCATCCGGATGCTGAATTCACTTGCTTCAGCCGATCGGCAAAAATTCGTGACGGCTCTCAATTCTCCGACCCTGCTCGTCTCTCTTGGCGTGATCCCCTCAAGCCAAGCGCTTCAGAACCCGGAGGCCCACGATCAGGCGGACAGCTTCCGCATGATGCTGGGCGACCTGCTCGGGGGAACGCCGCCTATCGAGGTCGTCGCATCCGACCCGGAATGGCGCTTGGGACAGCTCTCTGCCAATACGCCCGGTCTTGCGAGGAATACTTTCCCACAGAAAAAAAACGCCTTTACAGTGGAGACGCGCTTGCAGGATGGAACAGTGGTCTCATTCGATGTGTTCCCGTCCGACGAAACTTTCCCTCTGCCTCGCCGTCTGCTGCTCAATCTGCAGATCCTGCTCGCCGCCGTTATTATTCTTTCGCTTCTTGCCGTGCGCCTTGCCACGCGCCCCCTTAATACCCTCGCCAGCGCTGCAGAAAAACTGGGAAAGGACATCAACAGCCCGCCACTGATTGAAACTGGACCAACCGAAGTGCGGCGCGCGGCGCATGCCTTCAATACCATGCAATCACGCCTGGTCAACTATATTCAGGACCGCACGCGGATTCTCGCAGCCATGTCGCACGACCTGAAAACACCCATCACCCGCTTGCGGCTCCGCGCCGAACTGCTGGAAGATGATGATCACAGAATCCGGTTCGTAAAGGATCTGGAGGAAATGGAGTTCATGGTGACCGCTACCCTGGATTTCATGCGCGGCGTCGACAACCCGGAGCCGGTGCAACCTATGGACATCATGGCCCTGCTGGAAAGCCTTCAGGCGGATGCGGCGGAAATCGGCCAGCAAGTCTGTCTGGATGGCGTCGCTGCCCGGCCCTATCCGTGCAAGCCGGCAGCCATGAAGCGATGTCTGGGCAACCTGATCGACAACGCCGTCAAATACGGAAAAAATGCCACCATCACCGTGGACGACCACCACAAACAACTGCAAATCCACATCCTGGATAATGGTCAGGGTATTCCAGAGGCTGAACTTGAACGGGTATTCGAGCCGTTTTATCGCCTGGAAAGTTCACGCAGCCGCGATACCGGCGGCACCGGCCTTGGCTTGGGCATTGCGCGCAACATCGCACAAATGCACGGTGGCGACCTGTTGCTACGCAACTGTCCATGCGGCGGTCTTGAGGCGATACTGACGCTGCCGCGGAGGTCATAAGCGCACTGCACCAAGCAGTGAATTCGACGATGAACCGAAATTCAATTGAGCCATAGGTGAAAGTGCGACAGGTTGGTTCGGGGCCGGGAAACGACTTGCTCTCGGGTTGGTGGCTGACGCCTTTTCTCCGCGGGCCAAAAAGAAACGCCGACAAGGTCGGCGTTTCGATGCTTCGGGAAAAGCAACTCCGCTGATCAGCTGATTGCCGCTTGTGTCCGGCCCCATCGGTCGCCAGCGGGTGCACTTCGAGGCGCCGCCCGCCGATCGTCTGGAGGTCGAATCCAGCCGATTCCTCAACTGGGTGAATGGCGCACCGAATGAACCGCCGCTGCTCAAGGCCGGCCTCGGCCATCTCCGGCTCGTCACCTGGCACCCGTTCGACGATGGCAACGGTCGTATCGCTCGGGCGAGGCGACCTGCTGCCGGCACGCGCTGACGGCAGCCCGCAACGCTTCTATAGCCTGTCGGCGCAGATCCAGCGGGAGTGCCGCGTCTGCTACGACATTCTGGAGCGGATGCAGAAGCGGTCGATGGACGTCACCGAGTGGTTCGTCTGGTTCCTCGATACCCTCCATCGCGCCGTCGATCAGGCACAACACACGCTCGACGCCGCGCTGATCAAGACGCGGTTCTGGCAGCGCTGGGCGGCCACGCCGTTGAACGAGAGACAGGTGACGTTGCTCAATCGGCAACTCGACAGCTTCGAAGGCAAGCTCACCAGCAGCAAGTGGGCGGCCATTGCCAAGTGTTCGCCGGACATGGCCTTGCGTGACATCAACGACCTGCTTGCGCGGGGTGTGCTGCGGAAAATGGATGCGGGCGGGCGCAGCACCGGCTATGAATTGAACGATTTACCAAGGTACAGCCCGCCACCATCCGTCAGCGTGGTGGGCTTGTCTGTGGGCTTTTGGTGGTGCGAATCGCTATGTCGGTAAGTGCGATGACGGTAACTCCATGTGGCGTAGGCTGGTTACCGCCAGTTACCGTCGGATTACAATGGTCGTCATGGGATAAGTCTGGACGTGAAAAAGGCCATAATCCTTGTTTTTAATAAGAATTATGGCCTTCTTTGGACCACCATGGATCAAATTCTGGTGGAGCCGGGGGGAATCGAACCCCCGTCCGCAAGCCCTCTACAGGCAGTTCTACATACTTAGTCCGGTGTTTTTGTGCTTTAAGCTCCATCACGCCCGCCGAACAGGCTGGATCTTGCCGAGTCGCCTTGATTTAGCATTTACCCAAGCGACCCGGATAAACGCGATTTCATGTGAATTAACTCACTGTCGGCTTGCGCCGGCCCGGCCCATGAACGATCCGGTGTGAGTCCTAGACCTTAAGCGGCTAGGGCGTAGTTTTCGTCGTTTGCGACTAAGTTTTTTTCAGTTGGATTTACGAGGTGCTCTGACCCTCGGTATGCCCTACTCTGCTTTGCGACCCACGTCGAAGCCAGGTCGGCCCCCATGTGCATCTAAAAGAAGTGTACTGCATAGAGCGGGGGGAGGACAGAAAGTTCCGGCGCGAGAGTATTTTCTGTGGGGCGGTTTACTGCCCGAAGGGGAAGGGGTCGTGCGCGATCGCGACCGCCACCATGTAGCCGAATACCAACAGGGCGGCGATCCAGGCGGCGATGCGCCAAGCCTTGGTTTTGCCGCGCTTGAGGGCGATTGTGCCGAGCAGGATGTAGGCGATCAGTGCGAAGAACTTGGCGGTGAGCCAGCCGTGCACCAGCGGGTATTGCTGGATCAGCACGGCCAGGGCGATGCCGCTGGTCAGCAGCAGGGCATCGTTGACGTGCGGGACGATGCGCACCCAGCGCGCCTGTAGCCGGGGGGAATCTGCCATCATCCAGGCGCCGCGCAGGACGAACAGGGCCAGGGTGAGGACGATGGTGGCGAGGTGCAGGTTTTTGATGAGGCTGTAGGTCATCGCTCAGGCCAGGTAGTCGAGGGTTTCGGCCGGGTGGCGGATTTGCGCGTGCGCACCCCAGGTGTGCGGCTGGTCGGCAGCGTCGAGATAGCCCCAGGCGGCGACCAGCGCGGGCATGGTGGCGGCATTTGCGGCCTGGATGTCGCGTTCGGCATCGCCCAGGTAGAGGCACTGCGTCGGCGTGGCGTCGCACAGTCCGGCGGCGGCGAGCATGGGCGCCGGGTGCGGCTTGGGCTGCGGGCAGGTGTCGCCGGAGACGATGCAGGCGGCGCGCTCGGCGAGGTCGAGGATGGACATCAGCGGCTCGGTGAAGCGCGCCGGCTTGTTGGTGACCACGCCCCATTTGAGCTGGCGTGCTTCGAGTTCGGCCAGCAGGTCGAGGATGCCGGGGAAGGGCTGCGAGTGACGGCAGATGTTGGCCGCATACAGTTGCAGGAATTCCTCGCGCAGGGCGGCAAAGTGCGCGTCGTCGGGGTGCAGGTCGAAGCCGATGCCAAGCAGGCCGCGCGCCCCGTGCGAGGCCTGCGGACGGATGAGGTCGTCGGCCAGCGGCGGCAGGCCGTGGCGTGCGCGCTGCAGGTTGAGCGCGTAGCCGAGGTCGGGCGCGGTGTCGACCAGAGTGCCGTCGAGATCGAACAGCACCGCCTTGATGCCGTCAAGCTTCGCTGCATTGAACGCCACGGCTTCAATCCCCCCGGCGCGTCGCTAGCAGGTAGTTGACGTCGGTGTCCGCTTCCAGCTTGTAGACCTTGGTCAGCGGGTTGTAGGTCATGCCGATCAGCTCCTGGGTGTCGAGCCTGGCTTCGCGCGCCATGCGGGCGAGTTCGGCGGGCTGGATGAATTTGGCGTAGTCATGGGTGCCGCGCGGCAGCAGCTTCAAGACGTATTCGGCGCCGACGATGGCGAACAGGTAGCTCTTGGCGTTGCGGTTGAGCGTCGAGAAGAACACCCAGCCGCCCGGCTTGGCCAGGCGCGCGCAGGCGGCGACGACGGAAGCCGGATCGGGGACGTGTTCGAGCATTTCCATGCAGGTGACGATGTCGAATTCGCCTGCGTGCCGCGTGGCGTAGTCTTCGGCGGACACTAGTCGATAGTCGACGCGCTTGCCCGATTCGTACAGGTGCAGTTTGGCGACATTGAGCGCCTTGTCCGACAGGTCGATGCCGCTGACCTCGGCGCCGGCGCCGGCCATCGCCTCGGCCAGGATGCCGCCGCCGCAGCCGACGTCGAGCACTTTCCGGCCGGCCAGCGGCGCCAGCGTGTCGATCCACTTCAGGCGCAGCGGGTTGATCTCGTGCAGCGGCTTGAATTCGGAATTCGGGTCCCACCAGCGGTGGGCGAGTTCGGAAAACTTGGCGATTTCGGCGGTGTCGACATTACTCATAACAAAAACCTCAGGCAGTGAGCTTGGTGCGCCAGTAACGGGCGCGGGCATTCAGATCGTCGGTGTCCAGATCGACCAGGCGGCGGTCATTCAGTTTCAGCTTGCCGTCGACCCATACATGGGTGACGTGCTCGCGTCCGGCAACGTAAACCAGGTGCGAGACGGGGTCAAATACCGGCTGGCTGGACAGGGCACGCAGGTCAACCGCGACCAGGTCGGCGCGCTTGCCGGGGACGATGCTGCCGATCCGGCTGTCGAGATTGAGCGCGCAGGCGGCGTCCAGGGTGGCGGCCTTGAGCGCGGCGGCGGCGGGCAGGGCGGCGGCGTCGCCGCTGGCGCCCTTGGCCAGCAGGGAGGCCAGGCGCATTTCGGCGACCAGGTCGAGGCGGTTGTTGCTGGCGGGGCCGTCGGTGCCGAAACCGAAATTGACGCCAGCCGCCATGAACCGGTTCACCGGCGCGATGCCGGACCCGAGTTTCAGGCCCGCTGTCGGGCAATGCGCCACATGGCAGCCGTTTTGCGCCAGCAGGTCGATTTCGGCGTCGTTCACGTGGATCGCGTGGACGCCGATGAAGTTCGGCCCCAAAAGGCCCAGTCCCGCCAGCCGCTCCAGCGGCCGCATCCCGTATTGCTTGAGGCTGTCGCGGACTTCGTTGGCCGTTTCGTGGATGTGGATGTGAATGGGCAGGCTGAGTTGTTCGGCCAGGGTGTTGATGCGGCCGAAGGTGGCGTCGGCAATGGTGTAGGGCGCGTGCGGGGCGAAGGTGAAGGAGAGCAGCGGCTCGTCCTTCAGCTCGTCGCGCATGGCCAAGCCCTTGGCCAGGTAGTCGTCGGCGTCCGACGCATAGGCGCTGGGGAACTCCAGCACAATGATGCCCAGAGTGGCGCGCATGCCGGCCTGCAGAAAGGCTTCGCCGGCGGTCTGCGGGAAGAAATACATGTCGTTGCAGGTGGTGATGCCGCCCGCGAGCATTTCGGCGGCGGCGAGCAGGGTGCCGTCGCGCACGAAGGCCTCGGACACGTGCTTTTTCTCGGCCGGCCAGATGTGCTCGTTGAGCCAGGTCATCAGCGGCTGATCGTCGGCAAAGCCGCGCAACAGAGACATCGCGGCGTGGCCGTGCAGGTTGACGAGGCCCGGGATCAGCGCGTGGTTGGGCAGGTCGACCGTTTGTGCGGCGTCGTAACGTGCCTGCGCGGCGTCGGCGGGCAGCACGTCGAGAATCTCGCCGCCCCGGACGACCACGGCATGTTCGGCCAGGGCGCCGCAGGCGCGTGCGGGATCATCGGTGCCAGCGGATTCGACGGGCACTACCCATTGCGGCAGGAGAAGGAGATCGGCGGGGGCTTTCATGGTGGGCTGCATTTTCACTGTTTGGCCGCGGTTTGGCAAAGGCTGGCGGAGCGGGCGGCCATGCTAAAATCACGGGCTTTAAGTCAACAATAAAAGCCGGCCATGGAACAGTTTGCCAAGGAAACCCTCCCGGTTAGTCTCGAAGACGAGATGCGGCGCTCATACCTCGATTACGCCATGAGCGTGATCGTGGGTCGCGCGCTGCCGGATGTGCGCGATGGTCTGAAGCCCGTGCATCGCCGCGTGCTGTTTGCGATGAACGAGTTGGGCAACGACTGGAACAAGGCTTACAAGAAGTCGGCCCGCGTGGTCGGCGACGTCATCGGTAAATACCACCCGCACGGCGACACCGCGGTGTACGACACCATGGTGCGGATGGCGCAGGATTTCTCGCTGCGCTACCCGCTGATCGACGGCCAGGGCAACTTCGGCTCGGTCGACGGCGACAATGCGGCGGCGATGCGTTACACCGAAGTGCGCATGTCGAAAATCGCGCATGAGCTGTTGGCCGACCTCGACAAGGAAACGGTCGATTTCGGCCCCAACTACGACGGCTCCGAGCATGAGCCGCTGGTGATGCCGACCAAGATCCCCAACCTCTTGATCAACGGTTCGTCGGGCATTGCGGTGGGCATGGCAACCAATATTCCGCCGCACAACCTCACCGATATCTGTAGCGCGCTGTTTGCGCTGCTGGACGACCCCGAGATCGACATCGAGTCGCTGATCGCCATCGTCAAGGCGCCGGACTTCCCGACCGCCGGCATTATCTACGGCCTGACGGGCGTGCGCGACGGCTATCGTACCGGGCGTGGCCGCGTGGTGATGCGCGCCACCTGCCATTTCGAGGATGTGGGCAGGGAGGGCGGCAAACAGGCGATCATCATCGACGAGCTGCCGTACCAGGTGAACAAGGCCAATCTGCTGATCAAGATCGGCGAACTGGTGCGCGACAAGCAGATCGACGGCATCGCCGATCTGCGCGATGAATCCGACAAGTCCGGCATGCGCGTCTATATCGAACTGAAGCGCGGCGAGAATGCCGACGTAATCCTGAACAATCTGTACAAGCAGACGCAGATGCAGGACACCTTCGGCATGAACATGGTGGCGCTGATCGAAGGCCAGCCGCGCCTGCTCAACCTGAGGCAGATGCTCGATGCCTTCCTGCGCCACCGGCGCGAAGTCGTCACCCGCCGCACCGTGTTCGACCTCCGGAAGGCGCGCGAGCGCGGCCATATCCTGGAAGGGCTGGCGGTGGCGCTGGCCAACGTCGACGAGATCGTCGAGCTGATCAAGAGTTCGGAAACTCCGGTGATCGCCAAGGAGCGCCTGCTCAGTCGCGCCTGGAAGTCGGCGATGGTCGAGGAAATGCTGGCGCGCATCGATCCCGAGTTTTCGCGGCCGGTGAACGTCGGGCCCGAGTTCGGTCTGCATGGCGACGGCTACCACCTGTCGGAAATCCAGGCGCAGCGCATCCTGGAAATGCAGCTGCAGCGGCTGACCAACCTGGAATCCGACAAGATCATCGGCGAGTACAAGGACATCATGGCGAAGATCGCCGACCTGCTCGATATCCTCGCCAACCCGGCGCGCATCACCCAGATCATCCGTGACGAACTGACCCAGATTCGGGATCAGTTCGGGGACGCGCGCCGCTCGGTGATCGTCGAAAACGCCCAGGACATGTCGATGGAGGACCTGATCAAGCCGGAAGAGATGGTGGTGACGCTGTCGCACAGCGGCTACATGAAGGCACAGCCGCTCGACGACTACCGCGCGCAGAAGCGTGGCGGGCGCGGCAAGCAGGCGGCAGGCACCAAGGATGAGGACTTCATCGAGAAGATGTTCGTCGCCAATACCCACGACTACATCCTCTGCTTCTCCAGTCGCGGACGCATGTACTGGCTCAAGGTCTACAACGTGCCGCAGGGCGGACGCGGCGCGCGCGGCAAGCCGATTGTCAACCTGCTGCCACTGGAAGACGACGAGAAGATCAGCGCGCTGCTGCCGGTCAAGACCTTCGATGACGACCACTATGTGTTCATGGCGACCAGCAACGGCATCGTCAAGAAAACGCCGCTGTCCGATTTCTCGCGCCCGCGCACGGCCGGCATCATCGCGGTGGGCCTGGACGACAAGGATTTCCTGATCGGCGCGTCGATCACCGACGGCCGCCACGACGTGATGCTGTTCTCCGATGGCGGCAAGGCGGTGCGCTTCGACGAGAACGACGTGCGCCCGATGGGACGCACCGCGCGCGGCGTCATCGGCATGAAGCTCGCCAAGGGCAAGACGGTGATTTCTCTGCTGGTGGCCGAAGACGAGAACGACTTCGTGCTGACCGCGACCGAGAACGGCTACGGCAAGCGCACGCCAATCGACGAATATACCCGCCATGCGCGCGCGACGCAGGGCATGATCGCAATCCAGACCAGCGAGCGTAATGGCAAGGTTGTGGCCGCCACGCTGGTGAAGCCGGATGACGAGATCATGCTGATCACCACCGGCGGCGTGCTGATCCGCACCCGCGTCAAGGAAATCCGTTCCATGAGCCGCGCGACGCAGGGCGTCACGTTGATCAACCTGGATAAGGGTGAAACACTGATCAGCCTGGAAAAAGTGGCTGAAACCGATAACGAAGAGGAATTAGGAGACTAAATCATGACGATCTATAACTTCAGCGCCGGCCCGGCCGTGCTACCCAAAGACGTTCTACTGCAGGTGCAGGCCGAGATGGTCGATTGGCACGGCAGCGGCATGTCGGTGATGGAAATGAGCCATCGCGGCAAGGAATTCATGGGTATCGCCGCCGAGTCGGAAGCCGACCTGCGCGAACTGATGGGCATTCCCGCCAATTACAAGGTGCTGTTCCTGCAGGGCGGCGCGTCGAGTCAGTTCGCCATGGTGCCGATGAACCTGCTGCGCGGCAAAGCCGGTGCCGACTACCTGAACACCGGCGAGTGGTCGAAGAAGGCCATCAAGGAAGCGAAGAAATACGGCGCGGTGAACGTGGTGGCGTCGAGCGAAGACAGGAAGTTCAGCTACGCGCCGACGCAGGATGCGTGGAAGCTCGACCCCAACGCCGCCTACGTCCACTACACGCCCAACGAAACCATCGGCGGGGTGGAAATCTTCTGGACTCCCGACACCGGTAGCGTGCCGCTGGTGGCCGATATGTCGTCGACCATCCTGTCGCGCCCGATCGACGTGTCGAAATTCGGCGTGATCTATGCCGGCGCACAGAAGAATATCGGCCCGGCCGGCCTCACCATCGTCATCGTACGCGACGACCTGATCGGCGAGACCGTGAAAGGCACACCGACCATGTTCGACTACAAGATCCACGCCGACAACGACTCGATGTACAACACGCCGGCCACCTTCTCCATGTACACCGCGGGGTTGGTGTTCAAGTGGCTGAAGGCGCGCGGCGGCCTCGCCGCGATGGAAAAAACCAACCGTGAAAAAGCTGGTCTACTGTACGACACGCTCGATGCGACCAATTTCTACAATTCGCCGGTGGCGATGGACAACCGCTCGCTGATGAATATCCCCTTCACCCTGAAGGACGCTGCGCTCGACGAGGCCTTCCTCAAGGGCGCACAGGCGCGCGGACTGATCCAGTTGAAGGGCCACCGCTCGGTCGGCGGCATGCGCGCCTCGATCTACAATGCGATGCCGGTCGAGGGCGTGCGCGCGCTGGTCGGGTACATGAACGAATTCGAGAAGAGCCATGGCTGAGCTGCGCAAGATTCTCACCCTCAACGCGATTTCCGCGCGCGGACTGGCGCGGCTACCCGAGCATTACATCGTCGGCGGCGACATCGCCGATCCGGACGGCATCCTGGTGCGTTCGGCCAACATGCACGAGATGGACATTCCGGCGTCGGTGCGCGCGATTGCCCGCGCCGGCGCCGGCACCAACAACATCCCGGTCAAGAAAATGTCGGAGCGCGGGGTGCCGGTGTTCAACGCGCCGGGTGCCAACGCCAATGCGGTGAAGGAACTGGTGATCGCCGGCATGCTGATCGGCGCGCGCAACCTGGTGCCGGCGTTGAAGCTCGTCGAGGGCCTGGCCGGCACCGACGAGGACATGCACAAGGCGACCGAGGCCGGCAAGAAGCAGTTTGCCGGGACTGAACTGCCGGGCCGCACGATTGGTGTGATCGGGCTGGGCGCGATCGGCTCCTATATCGCCGAAGCGGCGATCAAGCTCGGCATGAACGTGATTGGATTCGATCCGTCGATTACCGTTGACGCTGCCTGGCGGCTGCCGTCGCAGGTCAAGCGCGCCGAGAATGTCGAGGATGTGCTGCGCATGGCCGACTTCGTCACCCTTCACGTGCCGCTCGTCGATGCCACCCGCAATCTGATCAATTCCCAGCGTATCGGCGTGATGCGTCCCGGCGCGGTGCTACTGAATTTCGCACGCGAGGGCGTGGTCGACAACGCCGCGGTGATCGAGGCGCTCGATGCCGGCAAGCTGCACGCCTACATCTGCGACTTTCCGGCGAACATACTCAAGGGCCACGCCAAGGTGGTGGCGCTGCCGCATCTGGGTGCGTCCACCGAGGAAGCCGAGGAGAACTGCGCGGTGATGGTGGCCGAGGAGCTCGCCGACTATCTGGAAAACGGCAACATTCTCAATTCGGTCAACTTCCCCAACGTCAGCATGCCGCGCGAATCCGCGTACCGCGTCGCGGTTGCCAATGCCAACGTACCCAACATGGTGGGGCAGATTTCGTCGGTGCTGGCCGCCGCCGGACTCAACATCCACAACATGATCAACAAGTCCAAGGGCGACATGGCGTATACGATGGTAGACGTCGACAACGCGGTGACCGACGCCGTCATGCAGCAGCTCTCCGCCATCGCCGGCGTGCTCGCGGTGCGCTATCTGCCTGCCGCCTGACGCGATGGACGAGGGACTGAAGGCGCTACGCGCGCGCATCGACAGCATCGACGACGCCGTCCTGCAACTGGTGTCGGAGCGCGCGGGCATCGCCCAGCAGGTCGGGCGTGCCAAGAACGGCGAAAAGATCTACCGCCCCGAGCGCGAGGCGCAGATCGTGCGGCGCCTGCGCGAGGCCAACCCCGGGCCGCTGTCCGGCGACACCGTCGAGCGGCTGATCCGCGAAATCATGTCGGCATGTCGCGCAGTGGAAGTCACCACCCGTGTGGCCTACCTCGGCCCTGCCGGTAGCTTCACCCAGCAGGCGGTGATGAAGCATTTCGGCCATGAGGTCGAGGCGCTGGCCGAGACCGATATCGATGCGTGCTTTCAGGCGGTGGAAACCGGGCGCGCCGATTTTTCCCTGGTGCCGGTGGAAAACTCGACCGAGGGTGCGATCGGCCGCACCCTCGATCTCATCGTCGAAAGCCCATTGAAGATCTGCGGCGAGGTGATGCTGCCGATCCATCAGACCCTGATGCGCAAGCATGGCGGTCTTGGCGGCATTCAGCGGGTATATGGCCACGCGCAATCGCTCGCCCAGTGCCAGCAATGGCTCAGCCGCCATCTCCCCAACGTCGAACGCGTCAGCGTGGTCAGCAATAGCGAAGGAGCGCGCCGCGCAGCCGCCGAGCCCGATGCTGCCACGCTGGGTTCGGAAACAGCCGCCGAACTGTATGGCCTGACAGTGGCAGGAAAACGCGTCGAGGACGAGGCCAGCAACACCACGCGTTTTCTGGTGCTGGGGCAGACCGATGCTGCGCCGTCCGGGTGCGATAAAACCTCGCTGGTGATGGGCGCGCGTAACCAGCCGGGTGCGGTGGTCATGCTGCTGCAGCCGCTCGCCGATGCAGGCATTTCCATGAGCAAGCTCGAATCGCGCCCGGCCCGCTCAAGCAACTGGGAATACCTGTTCTTCGTCGTCTGCGAAGGCCACCGCGAGGACGCCCGGCTGGCAGGTGCGCTGGCCGAAATCAAGGCACGTGCCGCCTTCCTGAAGATTCTCGGTTCCTACCCCGCGGCCTCGTGATTAATTGCTGTGACCTCGTGCCGCCGCATGTGCGCGCGATTGCCCCCTACCCGCCCGGCAAGCCCATTTCCGAACTCGCGCGCGAACTCGGGCTGAGCGAAGCCGACATCGTCAAGCTGGCATCCAATGAAAACCCCCTCGGCCCCAGCCCGCGGGCGCTGGCGGCGGCGCAGGACGCCCTCGCCGACATGGCGCTTTATCCCGACGGCGCCGGGTTTGCGCTAAAGGCGAAGCTGTCGGAAAAACTGGGCGTCGCGGCAAACCGGATCGTGCTCGGCAACGGTTCCAACGACGTGCTGGACATGGCGGCGCGCGCTTTCCTGGCGCCCGGCGCCTCTTCCGTTTACGCGCAACACGCTTTCGCGGTGTACCCGCTTGCCACGCAGACCGCGGGCGCGCAGGGCATCGCGGTGGCGGCGAAGGATTACGGTCACGATCTGGCCGCGATGCGGGCGGCGATCCGCGACGACACCCGCGTGCTGTGGATCGCCAATCCCAACAACCCGACCGGCACCTTCCTGCCGTGGACGGAACTCGAGGCTTTCCTCGAAACCGTGCCGCCCCGGGTTCTGGTGGTGCTGGACGAGGCCTACGGCGAATACCTGCCGCCGGCCGGGCGCTGCGACACCGCGGCCTGGCTGGCGCGCTTCTCCAACCTGCTGATCGTCCGCACCTTTTCCAAGGCCTATGGCCTGGCCGGATTGCGCGTCGGCTACGGACTCGGCAGCGCCGACGTCATCGACCTGCTCAACCGGGTGCGCCATCCCTTCAATGTCAATGTGCCCGCGCTCGCCGCGGCTGAAGCCGCGCTCGACGACGCCGAGTTCCTCGCGCGCAGCTATGCGCTGAACAGCGCCGGCATGGCGCAGCTGGTTGCCGGGCTGGCCGGTCTGGGCGTCGAAACCGTGCCGTCGAAAGGCAATTTCCTGCTGGCGAAAGTCGGCGATGCCGCACGCATCAATACCGAATTGCTGAAGCGCGGCGTCATCGTACGCCCAGTGGCCAATTACGGCCTGCCCGAATTCCTGCGTGTGTCGGTTGGACTGGCCGGACAGAACGCCCGTTTCCTCGACGCATTGAGCGTGGTTCTTGCCGCTTTAGCAGCTTTAGAACCGCGGCCTGACCCTTGTAAGGACTGCCTGTGATCGTCGACACGCTCGCCATCGTCGGCACCGGTCTGATCGGCGGTTCCTTCTCACTGGCATTGAAACAGGCCGGTGCGGTGCATACGGTGCTGGGGGTCGGCCGCAGTCCGGCGCGGCTCACCGTCGCACGCGAGCTTGGCCTGATCGACCGCGCGGTCGATTGGGCCGGGGTCGGCCAGGCCGACTGCATCCTGCTGGCGCTGCCGGTGGGCGAGACCGAAGCCGTACTGAAAAATCTCGCGCCGCATCTGAAGGCCGGCGCCATCGTCACCGACGCCGGCAGCACCAAGGCCAACGTGGTCGCGGCGGCCCGTGCGGCGCTCGGCGCGCGGGCCGCCGATTTCGTGCCCGGCCATCCGATTGCCGGCTCCGAGCAGAGCGGCCCCGGCGCCGCGCGCGCCGATCTGTACCAGGGCAAGAAAGTAGTGCTGACGCCGCAGGCCGACACCCGTGCCGACGCGCTCGCCACCGTGCGGGCGCTGTGGGAGGCGGCCGGGGCGCAGGTCGAAATGCTGGATGCCGTGCAGCACGACCGCGTGTTTGCCGCGGTGAGCCACTTGCCGCACCTGGCCGCGTACACGCTGGTGGACGAACTGGCGCAGCGCGCCGACGGCGGCACCTTCTTCCGCTATGCCGCCAGCGGCTTTCGCGATTTCACCCGCATCGCCGGCTCCGCGCCCGAGATGTGGCGCGACATCGCGCTGGCGAACCGCGAGGCGGTGCTGGCTGAATTGGACGCCTATGTCGCCGCGTTGCAATCGCTGCGTCAGGCCGTGGCCGGGGAAGACGCCGACGCCTTGCTGAAACTGTTCTCACGCGCCCGCAACGCGCGTGAGAACTGGATGAAAAAACAGGATTCTTGATGGACTTTCTCGATTTGCCCGCATCCAGCGCGGCACGTGGCACGGTACGCCTGCCTGGCTCCAAAAGCATTTCCAACCGCGTGCTGCTGCTGGCGGCGCTGGCACAGGGCACAACGATCGTGCGGGCGTTGCTCGACTCCGACGACACACGGGTGATGCTTGATGCCCTGCGTGTACTGGGCGTGGGGGTCGCGCGGGTGAGCGATTCCGACGATTACGAGATTACCGGCACAGGCGGAGTGTTCCCGGTCAAGCAGGCCGAGCTGTTCCTGGGTAATGCCGGGACGGCATTCCGTTCGCTGACCGCCGCGTGCGCGCTGTCCGGCGGCGAGTATGTGCTGAAAGGCGTGGCACGGATGCACGAGCGGCCGATCGGTGATCTGGTCGACGCGCTGCGTCAGCTGGGCGCACGTATCGACTATCTCGGCCGGGAAGGCTTTCCGCCGCTGCACATCCATCCTGCCGACCTGGCCGGCGACATCACCGAGGTGCGCGGCAATGTGTCGAGCCAGTTTCTCACCGGCCTCTTGATGGCATTGCCGCTGCGCCAGCGCAACACCACGATCGAAGTGGTGGGCGAGCTGATTTCCAGGCCCTACATCGGTATTACGCTGGCGATGCTGCGCCGCTTCGACGTCGGGATCGCACGCGACGGCTGGCAGCGCTTCGGCGTGCCAGCGGCATCGCGTTACCAGAGCCCCGGCGAAATATGGGTTGAAGGCGATGCCTCATCGGCGTCTTATTTTCTTGCCGCCGGCGCCATTGGCGGCGGCCCGGTGCGGGTACAGGGCGTGGGCCGCGACAGCGTGCAGGGCGACGTGCGCTTTGCCGAGGCGCTGGCGAAAATGGGCGCGCAGATCGATATGGGCCCGAACTGGATTGAGGCGCGTTCGCCGGTAAACGGCCGACTGAACGCGATCGATCTCGATTGCAATCACATTCCCGACGCCGCGATGACGCTGGCGGTGGCGGCGCTGTTCGCCGATGGCGTCACCACGCTGAAGAACATTGCCAGCTGGCGGGTCAAGGAAACCGACCGCATCGCCGCAATGGCGACCGAACTGCGCAAGGTCGGCGCGACGGTGGAAGAGGGTGCGGACTTCATCCGCATTACCCCGCCGGAAAAACTGATCCCCAACGCCATCATTGACACCTACGACGACCACCGCATGGCTATGTGCCTGTCGCTGGTGACGCTCGGCGGCGTGCCGCTGCGCATCAACGATCCGGCGTGCGTGAACAAGACCTTCCCGGAGTATTTCAAGATTTTTGCGGGGATTGCCCAATGACGTGTTCCTCACCCCTCACCCCTCACCCCTCACCCGTAATCGCCATCGACGGCCCCTCGGCGTCGGGCAAGGGCACCGTGGCCGAGCGCGTGGCAGCGGCACTCGGCTTTCATTTTCTCGACAGCGGCGCACTCTACCGGCTGACCGCGCTGTCGGCGATGAAGCACGGCGTGGCGCTCGACGACGAGGCGGGCGTGGCGGCGCTGGCGGCAAAGCTGCCGGTGTCGTTCCGCGACGGCGCGGTGTGGCTGGACGAGAAAAACGTCACCGACGCCATCCGCGCCGAAACGGTGGGCGAGGGCGCGTCGAAAATCGCGGCGCTGCCGGCGGTGCGCGCGGCGCTGCTCGACCGCCAGCGCGCCTATCGGCAGCCCCCCGGCCTGGTGGCCGACGGCCGCGACATGGGCACCGTGGTGTTTGCCGGCGCGGTGGCCAAGGTCTTTCTCACCGCCAGCGCCGAGGCGCGCGCGGAGCGGCGGTATAAGCAGTTGATCGGGAAGGGAAACCCTGCTAATCTCTCCGCCCTTGTTGCGGATATGCAGGCACGCGATGCGCGCGATGCGGCCCGCGCCGTGGCGCCGCTCAAGCCCGCCGCCGATGCGCTGTTGCTCGATACCACCCACATGGATATCGAGTCGGCGGTGCAGGCGGTGCTGGCGCACTACACTTCGTGTATGGCCCGCAGCAAGCAAGGTAATTAAGGTAATTAACGTGTCAGTTCTGCGCCCGCAGGCTGGCGATGCGCAACTAACCCCGTCCTCACCGACGGACTGAAGGTTTTAATGTCTACTGCTACCGCTACTTCCGCCCCCGCTTCGATGGAAAGTTTTGCCGACCTGTTCGAGGAATCCCTGGTTCACCAGGAAATGCGTCAGGGTGAAGTCATCACCGCTGAAATTATCGACATCGACAGCAATTTCGTGACCGTGAATGCCGGCCTCAAATCCGAGAGCCTGATTCCGCTTGAAGAATTCAAGAACGATCAGGGCGAAATCGAAGCCAAGATCGGTGATTTTGTCGCGGTCGCCATCGAGTCGATCGAAGACGGCTTCGGCGCCACCAAGCTGTCGCGCGAGCGTGCCAAGAAACTGGCCGCATGGCTGGATCTGGAAGCCGCGATGAACGAAGGCCGGATCGTCACCGGCATGGTGCAGGGCAAGGTCAAGGGCGGTTTGACGGTGCTGGTGGGCGGCCTGCGCGCCTTCCTGCCGGGTTCGCTGGTGGACATGCGTCCGGTCAAGGACACCACACCCTACGAATACAAGGAAATGGAATTCAAGGTCATCAAGCTCGACCGCAAGCGCAACAACGTGGTGGTATCGCGCCGCGCCGTGCTGGAAGAGACCATGGGTGCCGACCGCGAAGCGATGATGGAGAACCTGAAGGAAGGCTCCATCGTCAAGGGCGTGGTCAAGAACATCACCGATTATGGCGCGTTCGTGGATCTGGGCGGCATCGACGGCCTGCTGCACATCACCGACATGGCCTGGCGTCGCGTCAAGCATCCGTCCGAAGTGGTGCATGTCGGCCAGGAACTGGAAGCCAAGATCCTGCGCTACGACACCGAGAAAAACCGCGTTTCGCTCGGCATCAAGCAGCTGGGTGACGATCCGTGGGTCGGCATCGCACGCCGCTATCCGCAGGGTACCCGCATGTTCGGTAAGGTTGCGAACCTCACCGACTACGGCGCGTTCGTCGAAATCGAGGAAGGCATCGAAGGCCTGGTGCACGTCTCCGAAATGGACTGGACCAACAAGAACGTCAGCCCCTCGAAGATGGTGCAGCTGGGCGACGAGGTCGAAGTCATGGTGCTTGACATCGACGAGGACAAGCGCCGCATCTCGCTGGGCATGAAGCAGTGCAAGTCCAACCCGTGGGAAGACTTCGCGATCAGCCACAAGAAGGGCGACAAGGTCGGCGGCGCGATCAAGTCGATCACCGACTTCGGCGTGTTCATCGGCCTGCCGGGCGGCATCGACGGCCTGGTTCACCTGTCCGACCTGTCATGGAGCGTTCCCGGCGAAGAGGCCGTGCGCAATTTCCGCAAGGGCCAGGACGTCGAGGCCGTGGTGCTGGGCATCGATCTCGAGCGCGAGCGTATTTCGCTCGGCATCAAGCAGCTCGAAGGCGACCCGCTGACCAGCTACGCGACGGGTCACGAGAAGGGCAGCATCGTCAAGGGCACCATCAAGACCGTTGAGCCCAAGGGTGCCACCGTGCAGCTGGACAGCGACATGGAAGGTTACCTGCGCGCATCCGAAGTTTCGCGCGACCGCGTCGAAGACATGCGCAGCCACTACAAGGAAGGCGACGAAATCGAAGCCATGATTATCAACGTCGATCGCAAGAACCGCGTGATCAACCTGTCGATCAAGGCCAAGGACATGACCGAGCAGGATTCGGCGATGAAAAAACTCGCCGCCGACTCCGCTGCGGCCGCCACCGGTTCGACCAACCTCGGCGCGCTGTTGAAAGCCAAGCTCGAAAACAAGAGTGCCGAGCAGTAATCCATGACCAAGTCCGAGCTGATTGCTCAACTCGCGGCGCGGCATTCGCAGTTTTCGGTTGCGGATATCGAGATGGCGGTGAAAACAATCCTCGACGCACTGGTGAAAAACCTGGCGCGCGGCGAACGGATCGAAATCCGCGGTTTTGGCAGCTTCAGCCTGAGCTTTCGTCCCGCCCGTCTTGGGCGCAACCCCAAGACGGGCGAGCGTGTGCAGGTGCCGGCCAAGTATGTGCCGCACTTCAAGGCAGGCAAGGAGTTGCGCGACCGGGTGGATTTCCCGCTCTGAGTTCGCGTGCAAGGCAGGTGAAAACGGCGCGTTGAGCGCCGTTTTCTTTTTCATCGCCACTTTTTGAAGTTGGCCTGCAAAGGTAGAATGGACGCCACTCTGACGCGATCGACCATGAAAAATCTCACACGTTATCTGGGGCTGGCGGCGAAACTGCTGGTGTTCCTGCTGGTGCTGGGCTTCGCCCTGAAAAACAGCCATAGCGTCACGTTCAATTCCTACCTGGACTATGTGTGGCAGGCGCCGTTGATCGTCATGCTGGGGCTGGCGTTCATGCTGGGCGTGCTGATGGGCGTGCTAGCCTTGCTGCCGACCGTATTTCGCCTGCGGCGCGAGCTTTCCCTCAGGCCGCAGGCGGCCGGGGGAGACACGACAATGATGCAGACCGACATGCCTGTCGTCTGACGCGCCATGGAATTCGAGTTCTGGTGGCTGCTGGCGTTCCCCCTGTTTTTCGTGCTCGGCTGGCTGGCGGCGCGGATCGACATTCGCCAGGTGGTGACCGAATCGCGCGCACTGCCCAATTCGTATTTCCGCGGGCTGAATTTCCTGCTCAACGAGCAACCGGACAAGGCCATCGAAGCCTTTCTCGAAGTCGTCAAACTCGAACCCCAGACCATCGATCTGCACTTTGCGCTGGGCGGCCTGTTTCGCCGCCGCGGCGAACTCGACCGCGCCATACGCATGCACGAAAACCTGCTTGAGCAAGAGGGCCTGGCCGAAGACCAGCGTCTGCGCGCGATGAGCGAACTGGGGCAGGATTATCTGAAGGCCGGGCTGCTCGACCGCGCCGAGCAGGTGTTCGGCAAGCTTCTGGAAACCTCGCAGCATGGGCTGGCGCGCACCTACCTGCTGGAAATCTACGTACAGGAAAAGGATTGGCAGAAGGCCATCGACGCGGCACGTCTGCTGGAGAAGGACACCAGCAAGCCGCTCAATGCCGATATTGCCCACTTCTATTGCGAACAGGCGCTGCAGGAATCGGCGAAAGGCAATCCCGACGCGGCCGCCGCACACCTGCAGCGGGCACTCTCGGCCAACCGCCAGTCGGTGCGCGCCAATCTCATGGCCGGCGATCTTGACGCGGCGGCAGGACGCCACGAAGCCGCGATTGCCGACTGGCGCCTGGTCGAAACTCAGAGCGCGGCACACATGGCGCTGGTGGTGGACCGTGTGCTCGGCAGCTATCGCCAGTTGGGGCGGCTGGTGGAAGGCGTGCAATGGCTGCGTGCGCTGTATGCCCGGCAACCGTCGCAGGACGTATTCAGCGCGTTGTATCTGGCCGTATCCGAAGCCGAAGGCGCGACAGCTGCCAGCCAGCTGGCGCGCGAGGAACTGCGCCGCAATCCCAGCCTGCGCACGCTGGACCGCCTGCTGGAAGCCGAGCTCATCAATGCCGAGCCGGAACAGCGCGAGTTGCTGCAGGTGGAAAAAAATCTGGTGGCGTCGCACAGCCAGCGCATGATGCGCTACCAGTGCGGTAGCTGCGGGTTCAAGGCCAAGCAGTTCTTCTGGCGTTGCCCGGCGTGCGGACGATGGGACAGCTTTGACCCCGAACGGCGCGAGGGGGAAAGCTGAGATGCGGGATTCAAGATACACGTTTCAAGAGCAAGTGGCAGCGTGAATTCGACCAAGATCATTGTGGCGCTGGATTATGCCGATGCGGCCTCCGCGCTGGCGCTGGTGGAGCGGCTCGACCCTGCACTGTGCCGGCTCAAGGTGGGCAAGGAGCTGTTCACCGTGGCTGGGCCGGAGCTGGTACAGACGCTGGTGGCGCGCGGCTTCGAGATTTTCCTGGATCTGAAGTTCCACGACATTCCGAATACCGTGGCGGCGGCATGCCGCGTGGCCGCGAGCCTGGGCGTGTGGATGATGAACGTCCATGCCTCGGGCGGACGCCGCATGATGGAGGCGGCACGCGAAGCGCTCGCGGATTTGCCGCATCCGCCGCTCTTGATCGCGGTGACCGTGCTGACCAGTATGAGTGCCGAAGATCTGGGCGAGGTCGGCGTGGCCGGTTCGCCTGCCGAACAGGTACTGCGGCTGGCACGCCTGACACAGGCCTGCAGGCTCGATGGTGTAGTCTGCTCGGCGCAAGAGGCCACCCTGCTGCGTGCCGACCTGGGAACCGACTTCCGGCTGGTCACGCCGGGAATACGCCCGGTGGGGGCCGAGGCGGGCGACCAGCGCCGCGTGATGACGCCGGCCGAGGCCTTGCGCGCCGGCGCGACCTACCTGGTGATCGGGCGCCCGGTCACAGCCGCGGCCGATCCGCTGGCTGCGCTCAAACAGATTCAATCCGGCATACGGAATATATAGGAAGAAGACGCTGTGAAAATTACCGTAATCGGCACAGGCTATGTGGGCCTGGTGACCGGAACCTGCCTGGCGGAAGTCGGCAACGAGGTGTTGTGCCTCGACGTCGATCCGACAAAAATCGAAATGTTGAAAGCCGGCGGCATCCCGATCTACGAATCGGGGCTGGAAGACATGGTGAAGCGCAACGTCGCTGCAGGCCGGCTACATTTCACCACCGACATCGAGGCATCGGTGGCATTCGGCCAGATCCAGTTCATCGCCGTCGGTACGCCGCCGGACGAGGATGGCTCGGCGGACCTGCAGTACGTGGTGGCGGCGGCACGCAACATCGGCCGCCACATGACCGATTACAAGCTGGTGGTCGACAAATCGACCGTACCGGTCGGTACCGCCGATAAGGTGAAGGCGGCGCTCACGGAAGAACTCGCACAACGCGGCGTAGCGATCGAATTCAATGTCGCCTCCAACCCCGAATTCCTGAAAGAAGGTGCGGCGGTGGACGATTTCATGAAGCCCGACCGCATTGTCATCGGCACCGACAGCGAGCATGCCACGGCCCTGCTGCGCCAGTTGTACGCGCCGTTCCAGCGCAACCATGACCGCCTCACGGTGATGGATGTGAAGAGCGCCGAACTGACCAAATACGCCGCCAATGCCATGCTGGCGACACGCATTTCCTTCATGAACGAGCTCGCCGTGCTGGCCGAAAAACTCGGCGCCGACATCGAGCAGGTGCGCCACGGCATCGGCTCCGACCCGCGCATCGGCTACGATTTTCTGTATGCCGGCTGTGGCTACGGCGGTTCGTGCTTCCCCAAGGACGTGCAGGCGCTGCGCCGCACCGCGCAGGAAAACGGTATTCCGCTGCGCGTGCTCGATGCGGTGGAAGAGGCCAACGACGCGCAGAAGCAGATTCTGGTCGACAAACTGACCGCAAAGCTGGGCACCGACCTCAAGGGCAAGCGCTTCGCCATGTGGGGCCTCGCGTTCAAGCCCAACACCGACGACATGCGCGAGGCGCCCAGCCGCAGCATGCTGGAAGCGCTGTGGGCGATGGGTGCCGCCGTGTCGGCCTACGACCCGGCGGCGATGGAGGAAGCCCGCCGCATCTACGGCGAGCGTGCCGATCTCTTGCTGGTCGACAGCCCGATGGACGCGCTGAAGGGCGCCGACGCGCTGTTGATCGTCACCGAATGGAAAGTGTTCCGCAGCCCCAATTTCGGCACCATGAAGGCGTTGTTGAAAACGCCGCTGGTGTTCGACGGCCGCAACCTGTACGAGCCGCAGGCGATGCGCGGGATGGGCTTCGATTACCTGCCGATCGGACGCCAGTAGAGCATGTACAAAACCATCGAAGACTGTGTCGGCAACACCCCGCTGGTGCGCCTCAAGCGTATGCCCGGTGCGACCTCGAACACCGTGCTGGTCAAGCTCGAAGGCAACAACCCGGCGGGCTCTGTGAAGGACCGCCCGGCACTGGCCATGATCGAGCAGGCCGAGGCGCGCGGCGAGATCAAGCCCGGCGACACGCTGATCGAGGCCACCAGCGGCAATACCGGCATCGCGCTCGCCATGGCGGCGGCGATGCGCGGCTACAGGATGATCCTCATCCTGCCGGAAAACGCTTCGATCGAGCGGCGCCAGACCATGCGCGCCTTCGGCGCCGAACTGCAACTGGTGGGCCGGGAAGCGGGCATGGAAGGCGCGCGCGATCTGGCGATTGCGATGGAGAAGCAGGGCGCCGGCAAGGTCCTCGACCAGTTCGCCAATTTCGACAATCCGGAGGCGCACTACCGCACCACCGGCCCGGAAATCTGGCGCGACACCGAGGGCAAGATCACCCATTTCGTTTCCAGCATGGGTACCACCGGCACCATCATGGGCTGCTCGCGCTATCTCAAGGAACAGAACCCCGCTATCCGGATCGTCGGCGTGCAGCCGACCGAGGGTGCGCAGATCCCCGGCATCCGCAAATGGCCGGAAGAATACGTACCGAAAATCTGTGACCCCAGCCGCGTCGACCGCATGGTCTACGTCTCCCAGCAGGACGCCGAGGAAACCACCCGTCGGCTGGCGCGCGAGGAAGGCATCTTCGCCGGCATCTCGTCGGGCGGCGCGCTGTGGGCGGCATTGCAGGTGTCGAAGGAAGTCGAGAATGCGGTCATCGTCTCCATCGTGTGCGACCGCGGCGACCGCTATCTGTCTACCGGTGTGTTCCCCGCGTAGTCCGGCGAATGGCCAAAACCAAAACGATCTACAGCTGCACCGAGTGCGGTGGGCAATCCCCCAAGTGGCAGGGGCAGTGTCCGGCCTGCAACGCCTGGAACACCCTGGTCGAGACCATTGCCGAGTCGGCCAAGCCGCGCTACCAGGCGCTGGCGGCGTCGAGCCAGGTGCAGATGCTGGGCGAAGTGGAGGGCGCCGAGGCGAGCCGGATTCCGACCACCCTCGGCGAGCTCGATCGCGTGCTCGGCGGCGGGCTGGTAGCAGGCGGCGTGGTGTTGATCGGCGGCGATCCCGGCATCGGCAAATCGACCTTGCTGCTGCAGGCGCTGGCGGTGTTGTCGCAAAGCCTGCCGACGCTGTATGTCAGCGGTGAGGAATCGGCGCAGCAGCTGGCGCTGCGCGCGCGCCGCCTGCAGTTGCCGGAAGCGCATCTGCCGGTGTTGCCGGAGATCCGGCTCGAAGCGATTCTGGGCCATCTCGCCTCGATCAAGCCCGCCATCGCGGTGATCGATTCGATCCAGACCGTGTATTCCGAAACCCTGACCTCGGCGCCCGGTTCGGTGGCGCAGGTGCGCGAATGCGCGGCGCAGCTGACGCGCTACGCCAAGCAGAGAGGCTGCGCGATTCTGCTGGTCGGCCATGTCACCAAGGAAGGCGCCATCGCCGGCCCGCGCGTGCTCGAGCACATCGTCGATACCGTGCTGTATTTCGAGGGCGATACCGGATCGAGTTTTCGCCTGGTGCGCGCGATCAAGAACCGCTTCGGCGCGGTGAACGAGATCGGCGTCTTTGCGATGACCGAGAAGGGCTTGAAAGGCGTGTCCAATCCTTCGGCCATCTTCCTGTCGCACCACGGCGCGCCGGTGCCGGGCTCCTGCGTGCTGGTGACGCAGGAAGGCACGCGTCCGCTGCTGGTCGAAATCCAGGCGCTGGTCGACAGCAGCCAGTCGCCCAATCCGCGCCGTCTGTCGGTTGGCCTGGAACAGAACCGGCTCGCCATGCTGCTGGCCGTGCTGCACCGCCATGCCGGCATTTCTTGTTCCGATCAGGATGTGTTCGTCAACGCGGTAGGCGGGGTGAAAATCAGCGAGCCTGCGGCCGATCTGGCGGTGCTGGCGGCGATCGTGTCGTCGCTGAGAAGCCAGCCCCTGCCCGACAAACTGGTGATGTTCGGCGAAGTGGGTCTCGCCGGCGAAATCCGGCCGGTGCAGCGCGGCCAGGAACGCCTGAAGGAAGCCGCCAAGCTTGGGTTCACCCAGGCCATTGTGCCGGCCGCCAATCAGCCCAAACAGAAAATCCCCGGGATGGAAATCCATCCTGTTCATCGGCTGGACGAGGCAATCCGGTTTTTCAGGGAAAGCTGAAGCCGAACAATTACTGCCTGCGCACTTTCCAGGTGGCACGGCAGGTTTTTCTCAGGTATTCAAGAGCACGTGCCATGTGGGTGTCCGGCCAGTTGGGGTCGCGATCGCTGAGCTGTTCTTCCGCTTCGCCCTGCAGCTCATCCTTCCAGAATTTCTGCAAGTCCTCCCGCATCGCTTCAGGCGCATGGTCGTCGACAAACTTGATCACGGCCTGGGAATCAAAACCGCACGTCCGAAAAACACGAATGATTTCCCGTGCTTCCCGCAGGAGCAGGCTGGCTTTGGGTGGAAATCCTGTCGCAACGAGAAGAAACACCGTGGCCACAACCGCCGGGTCGTCCGCCTCGCCTCGCGTCACGCGATCCCATTCCCTGGCAACCAGGCGATCGTATTCCCTGACGTCTTCGTCCAGGCTCTCGCTGACGAAATACATCCCGCCTGAGTTCCCATACAGAAATTTATCCACCGTGCTGGAGGACGCCCGAATCTGCGGCAAATCCGTTTCGATGAAACGGTCCATCGCACGGCGTGCAAGCTGCTGGAATTCCGTTGGCGCCTCCCTGAGGAAGGCTTTCAGCCGGTCTTCGTCCAATCTGGCTGTCGGATTCCTGGCGGCTTTGAACAAGCGGACAAAAACCGTGCGGGTCGGCAGCTTCAGATCGGCCTGATCTACAAAGATCACCAGCATGGCGCTCCGGATCAGCGACTCCGCTTCATCGACATCGTCGCGGGGAACGCCCATTTTTGTTGCCAGCCAGAACGCGAAATCGATCATGTTCCGGTTCTCCTGGCGCATGGCAAGCCCAGAGCGATATTCGGCAAAGGAGATCGTATCCGCAGCCGTTTTTTCGTCGAGATAGGCGCGTTGCCTCTCGGCTGAAACCGGACCATCTTCGATCAGCGTGCCGTCCGGCATCGCATGGAGCCGTTTGAGCATGTCCGAGCCGGCCTTGGAGTGCGACAGCAAGGTCTTGTCACGCAAGGAGGTTGCGGCGATCTTCAGGTCGCCGCCCGACATGTCCTCGAGGTAGAGGCTGACCAGATTCACCATGCGGCGCAGCGCGAGTTCGAGTTCGGGACGCAGATGAGCGGTGCCGAAAAAGTTGGCGATCTGCACAATGCCTTTGGAAAAATCCGTCTGGATGCCGAGCAGTCGTTCAGGCGTGATGAGCCCCTGCTGAACGCCGTAACGCAGGGCCTTGTCGAAAAACGGCCGACTGTCGAAAGTCGCGAGTGCGGTTGCCATGCGTCCAGCCCTTAAATTGCGGACTCTTCCTCGTCGCCCGCCGCTTGCCCGGCGTCCGGAAATTCGGGCGCGAAAGCCGCATCGAACATCTCCAGCATTTTCTGCGTACGGTCACGCAGGATGATCATCGTTTCCTCGAATGCATCGGGCACCTCGTAGCGCAGCACCCAGGCGGTTTCCATCCAATCGCCATCGGCCACCTCCGAACGGGATAGCAGCGGGCGCGTATCTTCGATGAAATTGCCGAACGCCAGGCCATGATCGATTTCCTCGATTTTTTCCATCAGCCAGGTGTTGTGGGTTTTGACATCGGAATCAGGATCGATTTGCGGCGTGAAACTCCCGTTTGTGGCGAAACAAAAAACTTCGTCGTAATGGTCGGCAAAATAGTCGGCCAGCGTGTCACTGCCGCCCTCGATGTCGGCCATGGCCTCGAGGTATTCGTGGGTGGTGTCGGCGTCGCGGTAAAGAACGGCATTCACCATGGCGCGCAGTCTTTCGCTGGTGCGATCGCCATACTTTTTTTCCAGCACGATCGAGCGGGCAAACTGCTTGGGCGTGACCAGCATGTTCACCACGGATTCCCTGGACGAATCGAATTCGCGCATGACCGCAAGCAGGTCCTTGGGCTGCAACTCGTCCAGGATCTCCACCAGCGCGTGATCGCCCTGCTCGTCGGCAATGGTCGCGAGCGCATGCTCGGCGCCGGCGATATCGCCGGCAAGTATCAACTGCGAGGATTTCAAAACAACCGGATGCATGCCATGTCCTTCTTTATGAATAGTTACGCTTAACGATCCAGCGGATCGAATCCCTGCTCGGCGAGCCAATCCGCGCCTGCCTCGTTCAAGTCATCCGAGCCATTCTCATCGCCGCTTTCGTCATCGTCTTCTTTCTCGGCTTCCGACTCGCGCATCGGCGCCGCCACCGAATCCTTGCCGCGCAGGAATTCCAGCGCGGCGGCGGCGACGAGGAATACATCGCCTCCATCCGCTTTCAGCGACGATTCGATCAGCGGCCTGGCCCAGTCCGATACCGTCAACTCGTTTTCCAGTTCGGCCCATGCGAAGAACGTGGCATCTCCGGGCTCGCTCAGCACGACCTGTTGCATGATTTCAGGCGACCTGAAACCAAAGGCGCCGTAGAAAACGACCGATACCATTTCCGGGCTGAATTCGATCATTGGCAGGATGGCGTCGATTTCCCGCCGCTTTTCGTCCAGGCGCTTTTGCAGCACCGATTTGCCACCGGAATCTGTCACCAGGTCATCGATCTCATCGATGTAGTTTTTGATGAGATCCGAAAAATAACGGGATTTTTTCACTGAATGACGTCCTGGATGTATTTGCCTGAAATGTCCCATGCGACAGCCAAAGGATCTTCGATCAGATTGCGTTGCCGGTATTCGTCGTAAGCCTTGCGGCGCTCGGGGTCGGAAAGCACTTCATAGGCTTCCTGGGCTTCCCTGAAGCGTGTAGGGGAATCCGGAGACTGGTTTTTGTCGGGGTGATATTGTGCGGCTTTTTTTCGGTAAGCAGCCTTGATTGAATCTGCTGTCGCAATGGGCGAGACGCCCAGTACTTCATAGTTGTCCTGCATAAGAATCCTTTGTGTGAGCGCCAGGGAAGCGTTGAACCATTCCGTCATCGCGAGGAGCGAAGCGAAGTGGCGATCCAGGCTTTTCATTTTGCCGACATTCTGGATTGCTTCCCGCCGCGCTTCGCTCGCGGTCGCAATGACGGGAAGTGATTTATTCGGTTTTTCCCTAGCCAAACAGCTGCCCGTGTTCCCTTGTGTCGTGGAAAGCGACCTTGGGCCAGCGCTCCTGCGCCAGCTGTAAATTCACGCGGGTATCCGCCAGATACACCAGGTTGCCGTCAACGTCCTTCGCCAGCTTCAGCGTGTTGGCCTTGGTGAATTCGGCCAGATGCTGGGCGTCCGGGCAGGTGACCCAGCGCGCGGTGTAGATACCTGCGTTCTCGAAACTGGCGTCGACGCCGTATTCCGTTTTCAGGCGATGCGCGACGACCTCGAACTGCAGCTGCCCGACCGCGCCGATCAGCAGGGTGTTGTCGGTAAAGGGCTCGAACACCTGCACCGCGCCTTCCTCGCCGAGTTCCAGCAGGCCCTTGTTCAGCTGCTTGGCGCGCAGCGGGTCGCGCAGGCGCGGGCGGCTGAACAGCTCGGGGGCAAAGTAGGGGATGCCCTTGAACTGCAGGGCCTCGCCCTCGGTGAGGGTGTCGCCGATATGCAGCTGGCCGTGGTTGTGGATGCCGATGATGTCGCCGGCCACCGCGTCTTCCATGCGGGTGCGCTCGTTGGCCATGAAAACCACGGCGTTGGCGATCTTTATGTCCTTGCCGGTGCGACGGTGGCGCACTTTCATGTTGGGGCTGTAACGCCCGGAACAGACGCGGAAGAAGGCGATGCGGTCGCGGTGCTGCGGGTCCATGTTGGCCTGGATCTTGAAAACGAAGCCGGTGAACTTGGGCTCGGTGGGGTCGACCACGCGCTCGACCGCCTCGCGCGGCTGCGGCGGCGGCGCCCAGTCGGCCAGTGCGCGCAGCACTTCGCGCACGCCGAAGTTGTTGATTCCGGAGCCGAAAAACACCGGCGACTGCCTGCCCTTGAGAAAGGCATCGAGATCGAAGCTGTCGCCGGCGCCGCGCACCAGCTCGATTTCCGACAGCAGGGTGTCGGCTTCGAGCGGGAAACGTTCCTTCAGGGCGTCGTCGCCCAGCCCTTGCAGCGACTCGAACTTCTGACTGGCGTTCTCCTCGCCCGCCTTGAAGCGCAGGATTTCGTTGTTGAGCAGGTGATACACGCCCTGGAAGCGCTTGCCCATGCCGATCGGCCAGGTCACCGGCGCGCAGTGGATTTTCAGGATCGACTCGATCTCGTCGAGCAGCTCCAGCGGCTCGCGCACCTCGCGGTCCATCTTGTTGATGAAGGTGATGATGGGCGTGTCGCGCAAACGGCACACCTCCAGCAGCTTGATGGTCTGTTCCTCCACGCCCTTGGCGGCGTCGACCACCATGATCGCGGCGTCCACCGCCGTCAGCACGCGGTAGGTGTCTTCTGAAAAGTCCTTGTGGCCCGGGGTGTCGAGCAGGTTGAACACGCAGTCGCCGTGGGAGAACTGCATCACCGAACTCGCCACCGAAATACCGCGCTCGCGCTCCACCTCCATCCAGTCGGAGGTGGCATAGCGTCCGCTTTTCCGCGCCTTGACCGTGCCGGCCATCTGGATCGCGCCGCCGAACAGCAGCAGCTTTTCGGTCAGCGTGGTTTTGCCCGCGTCAGGGTGGGAAATAATGGCGAAAGTGCGGCGTTTCCTGACGTCGCGCGCCAGGGCCGGATCGCCGGTTTGCGCCGACGCGGTGAGAGTGGATTCCATCGGGGGTAAAGCGGTAAACAGCAATCGCATATTTTACCGGAGACCCGGTCACTTTGCCCGAACACTGGCGTTCAGGTTGAATCGGACTCGAAATTGTCGCCGAGGGGGTCGAAGAAGAAGGGCAGGCGGTTCATTTGCGCGCGCTGCAGTGCGACGTGATTCAGGGCTACCTGATCAGCCGACCGCTACCGACCGATGAGATGACGCGCTTCCTGGAAGCTTTCAGGCCTTCTTGATTTCCAGTCGACAAGGGCCAAGCCGACGCGGCAGCAGGAGAGGTTGGTTCTGAGGGGAAGAGGGGGCTATGTTTTGACGTGGGTGCCTGAAATGAAAAGGGTAAACGTCCAGCCGCCCTACCTGTAGTTCCCTGCCAATCTCATGCAATCCTGGCCCTTTTCCGAAGGGACACCAGATGGCGAAGCGGCATGGACTGGAATTCTGGCGAGCGCATCTTGCAGCCTGGCGTCGGAGCGATCTGACGCAGAGGAAATACTGTGCGAATCAAGGCTTGGATAAGAAGGCGTTTTATCGTTGGCGGCGCAAAGAGAGGGAAGCCGTTGCATCGGCAAAGTCAGCCCTCGCCCTGATTCCGGTCAGCATCGTTCCGATCAGCGTCGGCGCAGCGGTAACGGGGAGCGTCGTCCGCCTCCACAACAGCCCCGGCGGCTGGAGTGCCCCGTGGCTGGCCGGCCTGTTGCGGCAACCGCCATGATGCCCGCACCGACCCAGGTCTGGCTGGTGGTTGAACCCATCGACAAGCGTGCCGGCATCGACGGTCTCTCCCAGCGGATCCAGAATACCCTTGGCCGCTCCCCCTGCGACGGCACGGCCTACACCTTTCGCAACCGATATCTTGAGGGCTGGCAAGGCCATCTGATGGTGGATGACTACGCCGGTTACAAGGCGCCGTTTACGCATGGCGTCACGGAACGGGGCTGCCTGGCGCATGCACGTCGCAAGTTCTTTGACCTTTATGCGGCCAACCAAAGCCCGGTCGCCGCCGAGGCGCTGCGCCGGATCGGGGAGTTGTGTGAGGCGGAACGGCAAGCCCAGGGAATGGAGCCGTTGCGGCAGACCGACGCCCGCCCCAGGCTGGATACCTTGCGGACCTGGCGGATGCAGACCCGGCTCGGCGTCGCCAATGGCGATGCCACGGCCAGGGCGCTCGATTACAGTATCAAGCGCTGGCCAGCGCCGATGCGCTACGCTGACAGCGGCGTGCTGCCGATCGATAACAATCCGGTGGAGAACGCGATTCGGCCCATCGCGATCGGGAAGAAGAACTGGCTGTTCGCCGGCTCGGAGCGCGCAGAAAAACGGGCGGCAGCCATTCAGAGCCTGCTGGGAACCGCCAGGCTCAATGGCCTGGATCCTCATGCCTGGCTGAAGGGTACTTTGGAGAAATTGCTTGCTTGGTCCAATAGCCGGATTGATGAGTTGCTGCCGCTGAAAACCGTATTGCCGTAAATCTTGCTGCTGCGGGGGTGGGGCGGCTGGGCGCTTACCCTTGGTCTTGCGCTCCATCACCTTGGTCATCCGCGTTCCAGCCAGCAGAGCCACGATCATGCGGTGATTGGCACCATCCCGGCAGGCGTTATGGATGATATGGGTGACGGAGGCGGCATTTCAGAGTCGAACGACGTTTGTTGCTCAACCGCGCACCCCATGAGCCACACTCCCGTAAGCGGAAAATGCTACGCTTTCAACTGGCGGGCGTCATCCACAAATCCGATGGCAGACCCCATTTCTTCTCCCAACTTGACACTGTATGGATCGTCCTGCCATGGCCGCACTTCTGCGACGTACCAAGATCCTCGCCACCCTCGGCCCGGCAACCGACGCACCAGGGGTATTGGAATCGATCATTGCCGCCGGCGTTGATGTAGTCCGGCTGAACTTTTCCTTTGGCGATCCGGACTCGCACCGGGCCCGCGCCGAAGCGGTGCGCGAGGCCGGACATCGCCTGGGGCGTGAAGTCGGGATCTTGGTGGACCTGCCCGGCCCGAAGATCCGGATCGGCCATTTCGTTGACGGCAAGGTCCATCTGACGGCGGGCGACCGCTTCGACCTGCTCGCCCGCGCCGATGCCGCTCCGGGCACTGCGGCCGAGGTTGGCGTCAGCTATCTCGGGCTGCCCGGCGATGTCGCGCCGGGCGATGTGCTGTTGATTGACGACGGCATGATGCACTTGCGGGTGACCTCGGTGGACGGACAGCGGATCGCTACCGAAGTGCTCAACGACGGCGAACTGTCCGACCGCAAGGGGCTGAACAAGCAGGGCGGCGGGCTGTCGCTGGACGCGCTGACCGAGCACGACGCGGACCTGATCAAAGTCGCTGCGCAGATGGGCGTGGACTTCATTGCCGTCTCATTCTGCCGCACCGCCGCCGACATGCACAAGGCGCGCCGGCTGGCCCGCGCGGCCGGCAGCGACGCCTACCTGGTAGCAAAAATTGAGCGCGCCGAGGCAATTGAGAATCTCAACGAGATCATCGATGCCAGCGATGTAGTGATGGTGGCCCGCGGCGACCTGGGGGTGGAGATCGGCGACGCCGAGCTTCCCGGCCAGCAAAAGAAGATCATCCGCGAATCGCTGGCCCGGCACCGGGTGGTGATCACCGCGACGCAGATGCTGCATTCGATGGTGGAAAGCCCGATTCCGACCCGTGCCGAGGTACTGGACGTGGCCAACGCGGTCATCGACGGTACCGATGCGGTGATGCTCTCGGCCGAGTCCGCCATCGGCCGTTTCCCGGTGCGCGCGGTGGAGGCGCTGGCGCGGATCTGCCTCGGGGCCGAGCGCCAGTTCGACCACGACACCGACTTCGAGGCCGCGCCGCGCAATCTGCAGCGCGCCGACCAGGCCATTGCCATGGCGGCGATGTTCGTCTCCGAACACATCGGCGTGCGCGCGATCATCGCCATCACCGAGTCCGGTGGGACTGCCGGATTTCTGTCGCGGTACCGCTCGCCGGTGCCGATTTTCGGGTTGTCGTGGCATCCGGGCACCCGCCGCAAGATGGCCCTGATGCGTGGCGTTATCCCACTGGATTTCGACAGCCGTGGCATGGACACCCGCGACGCGGTCCACAATGGCGTGCGCCGCTTGTTTGACGCCGACCTGTTGGCCGTCGACGAACGGATCATATTCACCAGCGGGGACGAGATGGAGCTCCGCGGCGCGACCAATACCATGCGTCTGCTGCGGGTCGACGAGACCGGCAATGCGGAGATCCTGGGGGGCTTGTAGGGCGTATAAGCCGCTGTTTTTTAATGATGTTCGTATGTGCTGCGGGCTATGCCTATGAGCCAGCAGCCACGTCCGGCAGGCAATCCATGCGCATCGAACAGCGTGCCGACATCGCCCGGGCAATGGTCGCGTCGGTCAAGGGCCAAGTGGCGGGGCAGTTCCCCGTGGACAGGCCGTGTGTCGATGGCCTGACGGGTTTTTATTGCGAAACGAAAGTCGCCACTCACAGGAGGTCAGCCCGGCTCAGCGCCACGCAGGGGACGATCATGCGATTCTGACTTCGACATGTCTTGTGTGCCTCAGGGCTCGCGCATTCAACCCGGCGCGCGGGTCCGGCGGCACTCGAAACTGGGCGTCCATCGGTGCCGTCACGCTCAATCCCGAGCGTGACGCCCTCATAAAGACGTATTTCTCAGGTAACGATATCAACCGTTGGCGGCATGACCGAGGCGACAACTCCCCCGGTGTGCGTCGTGGGCAGGCGGAGTCTTATATATCGATATATTCGATATATAAGACATAAAAAAATCGTTTGTTAAATAATTGGTGAAAATCTACTCTGGGGTCTTCAATAATTGGACAGGGAAATACTCGATGCACACAGAAGACGCTCTGATTTTTGACCCAGCTGAGAGCGCTTCGACGCTTCATGAGCCGCCCGCTGTCATTCGTGATCTCGTCAGCGAAGCAGGAGTTTCTATCAATGGAGATGCGCCCTGGGATATCCAGGTACTCGATGAACGCGTCTATCAGCTCGTCCTGACGAAGGGGTCGCTCGGATTCGGCGAGGCCTATATGGATGGGATGTGGGAATGCGAGCGGATGGACCAGCTTTTCCACCGCCTGCTGAGGGCCAAGGTAGAAGAAAAAATAGACAAATGGTCGCAGCTGCGCCTGCTGGGCGAAATTTTGCGCCATAGCCTGTTCAACCTGCAATCCAGTCAGCGCGCCTTCCAGGTGGGCGAACAACATTACGACATCGGCAACGACGTGTTCGAGGCCATGCTCGACCCCACCATGAGCTATTCCTGCGCTTACTGGCATAACGCCGCCGGACTGAGAGATGCGCAATTGAAGAAGCTCGACATGATTTGCCGCAAGCTGGAATTGCAGCCCGGCGAACGCATGCTTGAAATCGGCTGTGGATGGGGCGGATTGGCCGCTTATGCGGCGGAGCACTATGGCGTTGAAGTGGTAGGCATCACCATCTCAAAAGAACAGCAGAAGCTGGCACAGGCGCGCTGCGAGGGTCTGCCGGTATCGATCAAGTTGATGGACTACCGGGATCTCGCCGAGCAATTTGACAAGATCGTTTCGGTGGGAATGTTCGAGCACGTCGGCCCGAAAAACTATGCCGCCTATTTCGATACCGCACACCGCGTGCTCAAGGACGATGGCCTGTTCCTGCTGCATACCATCGGAAATTCCGTTACTTCGCCGAAGACCGATGCCTGGATCGACAAATACATCTTCCCCAATGGCAAGCTGCCATCGGCAAGGGAGATTGCGTCATCCCTGGATCACCGCTTCCTGATCGAGGACTGGCATAATTTCGGGCTGGATTATGACCGCACCCTGATGGCCTGGTGGGAAAATTTCGACGTTGCCTGGCCCTTTCTGGAATCCAAATACGGCAAGCGTTTCTATCGCATGTGGAAATACTATCTGATGAGCTGCGCGGGCTTTTTCCGTTCTCGTCAGGGACAGCTCTGGCAACTGGTCCTGAGCAAGCCGGAAAGAGCAGGCGGCTATCGTTCAGTGCGGTAATACACCTTACAAGCCAAGCTCCGCGTCGGTCGCACTGTGTTCGTACTTGTTTCGCGGGGGCCAGGGGCGGGCACGCCAGTCGGGTGTCAAGGACATGGACGACTTCATTCGGCCGGGCAGCAAGGCACCGTTTCCGGCGCCCTTTGAATAGTCGTAATAGAGCTTGACCACTTCTTCCCGGCTCGTCTGCTGGACGGCCGGATGCGAGAGGCAGGCATCGATCCACTCGCGTACGCGGGCGTAGCGTGCCTCGTTGGGGAGCGTAAAGTCTTCGTAATACTCCAGAAACCAGAACCGTTCGAAGAATGGCGTGAAAACGACTTCCGCCCAGCCGAATTCCTCGAACAGGAACGGCCCGGACGGTGCGTGTTCCTGCAGGAAATCGTTCAGCTGCGCGTACTGATTCAGCATGTCTTTCCGCAGCGCCTCGCGGCGTGCGGGATCCTGATTCATCAACCATCCGTAGCCGGCGCTGAAAAAGTTGGCATCCATCCGCGTCAGCATGTTCTCCACTGCGTGACGGTAGGGGTCGCGTTGAACGACAGGGCGTTCCGGATAGATGTCCTCCAGATACTGCAGGATGACCAGACTTTCCTTGATGATATGCCCGTCGGCAGTCTCCAGCACCGGCAATGCCGTGGTGCCACGCGTTTTTTGCAGCAACCAGTCGGGCCGCGGCCGCGTGATGTCGATCACCTGATGCGCGATTTCATCGTGGCGACCTTTCAGAGTCAGCAGGATATCCAGCCGCTGGCAGAACGGACAGACAGGGATGTGATAGAGCGTTGGCTTGTTCATGGCCGCAGTGTGACACACGTCCGCTGGAAAGGTTCTCTGGTGGACGAAGTGGGAGGGGATTCAGGTATAGCCAGCCTCGCGCCTGACGGCTTGCTGACATGAAATGGTGTCTGACCCGAGGTTTCGAAATGCACTTTTGCTTGATCTGTTATAAACATCGAGAATGCTCAGCGCAGCAAGCGGCTGGGCATTCTCGATACCGACTGTTTCAATAGGAACCCGCCATGACACGCAACGAAGTCACCGAACTGATCATCACCCACAAACTGCGTAAACACCTGACCTGGCCGCAACTGGCAGACGCCATCGGTATGAGCAAGGAGTGGACGACCGCAGCCCTGCTGGGGCAGATGACGCTCACCGCCGAACAGGCCGACAAGATTGGCTCTTTGCTGGACCTGCCTGCCGAAGCGGTTGAGCAATTGCAGCTTGTGCCCTATAAGGGATCGCTGCCGACCGCCATTCCGACCGATCCGCTGATTTACCGCTTCTACGAACTGATCAACGTTTACGGCACCACCTTTAAAGCCCTGATTCACGAAGAATTCGGCGACGGCATCATGAGCGCCATCGATTTCAACATGGACATTCAACGCGAACCCGATCCCAAGGGTGACCGCGTCAGGATCATGATGAGCGGCAAGTTTCTGCCCTACAAGAGCTATTAGTGTCACGAACCGGAAATAGCGGAACAAATGAAACAGATGGATTTTTTCGCCAGGCCAGGCGCAGACCCGCAGCCGTATGGGGTATACGGCAAGGGGCTGCAACGACGCATGGCGGAAAAAGACGCTGTTTCATGTTTCGTTATTTCCGGTTCGTGACACTAGGAATACACATTGAGCCTCGGTCCCATCGATGGCCGAGTGCCTTCGGCATGCAGCCTGTCCACTCAACTAAAAATATCGGTCGGGCAACTTTCGGACAAAGGCCGCAAGGGAAGTAATCAAAATTCTTACGGGGTGCTCATCTCGCCACGCATAAAAATGGGTGGCAGGCACGACTCGGTCGTAGCCCGTATCGAGGAAACGGGTTCGACCTGAAACAGCAAGGCAGGATGCAGTACGGTCGTGCAAAGAAAACCCGCCTTCAACAAGCGGGCGGGTAAAGTGTTCGCGCTTGACTACGGTCGGCTAATCGGTGGCCCCATTGATTCGACCCGTATTGCCGTCACCACATGATTTGACAAATACCTTGGCGCAAGAGCGTTGCTGACTGAGCGTGCTGACTGAGTGCTTACCCTTGTTCGACATAACACCTGTCATGCCGTCTATCGGGCGGTATAGCCGCCATCGATCACCAACTCGGTGCCGGTCACGAATTTGGATTCATCCGATGCCAGGTACAGCACGCCATATGCAATATCGTCGGGTTCTCCGGTATGGCCAATGGGGTGGAGACTATCAAGCTGGCTCATGAATGCCGCAGCACCTCCCGGTGATTTCTCTGCGAGCGCCTGGACGAGCGGCGTCCTGATAAAACCCGGGTGTAGGGAATTGACCCGGATATTGTCCTTGGCATAGATCAACGCATCGTTCTTGCTCATCAATCGAACGGCACCCTTGGAGGCATGATAGGGAGGCAGATCCGCGGCACCTACAAGGCCATAGATGGAAGACATATTGATAATGCTCCCGGCGGAAGCCTTTTGCATGTAGGGGATGGCGTGTTTGGTACACAGAAACACGCCGGTGACGTTGACGCTCATGAGTGTCTCCCACTCTTTCTTGGATATCTCATGGGTAGGTTTATCCACGCCGGCGATGCCTGCATTGTTGATCAGGATATCGATCGATCCAAACTCACGGGCAACCTCTGTAAAGACCTTTTGCACGTTGTCTTCATCCGTGGTATCGAGATGCCAATACCTCGCCGAGTTCCCCGCTGCATTGATCTCGTCCGCCAGACTGTTACCCGCTTTATCGTTAATGTCTGTGATGGCCACTTTGGCCCCTTCCCGGGCCAGCAAGAGGGCGGTCGCTCTACCGATGCCGCATGCAGCACCCGTTATCACGGCAACTTTTCGATCTACTCTTTTCATGATGATCTCCTTGATGTGTTGAATCTTGAATTCAACGCGTAAGTGCAACGCTACAAAAGCGGTAAGAGGGCAGGCTGCGGTCCCATCGTGGCGCCACTCACCGCCACGTAACAGGAGCAGAGAAAGCCGAGCTGCTGGGGCGAGGCAAATCGACCATCAGCCGGGAGCGGACACGTAGGGCCAGGAATAAATGGGGTCTACCATCGGATTTGTGGATGACGTCCGCAATTGAAAGCGTAGCATTTTTTGCTGACGGGGGTGTGGGTGTGGCTCATGGGGGCCGCGGTTTAAAGGAATCAAAGGGGCCGTGCTCGAATTATTTTTTCGATAAGGAAAAAGTAAGGATAAAGGGGGCACTTCCCTGTATCTGCTACGCCTCCCACGGTCGATCGCTCAGATTATTCAAATCCCGGCTGCCGTGCAGTATGGTCAGAATATCGATTCTGTTTTCAGATACGCGGTAAATGATGCGATACCCCTGGAACACAAGTTCACGGACATCCGGCATATGGCGTTCCAGAACCACCCACCCCAGTTCCGGGAAAGATTTGAGATGATCGACATGCTCAAAAAGACGCTGAATGAAAAGCTTGGCACGGAAGGGGGAATCCTCCGCGATGTAACTTCGCAATGCCGCCATGTCCAGCATGGCGGGTTCAGACTATTCAATCCGCATCGCCGAGCAGTCGCTTCCTCGCTTCGTCGTGGGAGAGGGTGCGCCCCTCGTTTACGGCTTTCAATCCGGCCTCGGTTTTTTGCCGCACATAAAACTCATACATGAGATCGTCGAAAGTCGCTGTATCCGGCAAGTGCTCGATCAATTTGCGTGCCATGTCCTTGACTGACTGCATGGCATGTCCTCACAAATAATCAACACTCGAATTTTACCCGCATCCCGGCAGGGTCACGCTTGCTTTTAAAGCTTGCCGATTAGCCCGGCAACAGCGCCAACAACCCATTCAACCGCCGCACAAAACTCGCCGGATCGTCGAGCTGGCCGCCCTCAGCCAGCAGCGCTTGCTCGAACAGCAGGTTGGCCCAGTCGGCGAAGCGGTCTTCGTCGGCTTCGCTGTTGAGTCGTGTGACCAGCGCATGTGACGGGTTGATTTCCAGAATGGGCTTGACGCTGGGTGCGGCCTGGCCGGCGGCCTTGAGCAGGCGTTCGAGGTTGGCACTCATGTCGGCTTCGCCGGTGACGAGGCAAGCCGGCGAGTCGGTGAGGCGGTGGGTGACGCGGACTTCCTTGACGCGCTCGCCGAGGGCGGTCTGGATGCGCTCGACCAACGGCTTCATGGCGTCTTCGGCTTCTTTCTGCGCGGTCTTCTCGGCTTCATCTTCGAGTTCACCCAGATCGAGTCCGCCCTTGGCGATGGACTTCATCGGCTTGCCGTCGAACTCGTTGAGGTTGCTGGTCAGCCATTCGTCGACACGGTCGGACAGCAGCAGGACTTCGATGCTTTTCTTGCGGAAGATTTCGAGGTGCGGGCTGTGCTGGGCGGCGGCGAAGCTGTCGGCGGCGATGTAGTAAATGTCCTTCTGGCCTTCCTTCATGCGGCCGATGTAGTCTTTGAGCGAAACGATCTGCGCGTCGGTGTCGGCGTGGGTGGAGGCAAAGCGCAGCAGGCCGGCGATGCGGTCTTTGTTGGCAAAGTCTTCACCCGGGCCTTCTTTCAGCACCTTGCCGAATTCTTTCCAGAACGCGACGTATTTCTCCGGCTGGTTCTCGGCCAGGTCTTCCAGCAGGCCCAGCACCTTTTTCACCGAGCCGGCCTTGATGGCGTCGATGTCGCGGCTCGACTGCAGGATCTCGCGCGAGACGTTGAGCGGCAGGTCGGCCGAGTCGATGACCCCGCGCACGAAGCGCAGGTACTGCGGCATCAGCTGCTCGGCATCGTCCATGATGAAGACGCGGCGCACGTAGAGCTTGATGCCGTGGCGGCTTTCGCGGTTGTAAAGGTCGAACGGCGCATGCGAAGGCACGTAGAGCAGCGAGATATATTCCTGCTTGCCCTCGACGCGGTTGTGCGACCAGGCCAGCGGCGGCTCGAAGTCGTGGGCGACGTGCTTGTAGAACTCGTTGTACTCGTCTTCGGTGACGTCCTTCTTGGGGCGCGCCCACAGGGCCGAGGCACGGTTGACGGTTTCGTCCTCGTCGGTGGGCGTCTCGACACCGTCCTTCCATTCGGTCTTCTTCATCACGATGGGCAGGGTGATGTGGTCGGAATAGGTGCGGATGATCGACTTGATCTTGTAGTCGGAAAGGAATTCGTCGGCATCTTCGCGCAGATGCAGCACGATTTCGGTGCCGCGGCCGGGCTTGTCGACGGTTTCCAGGGTGTAGTCGCCGGCGCCTTCGGATTCCCAGCGCACGCCGTGTTCGGGGGTGAGGCCGGCGCGGCGGGTGGTGAGGGTGACGCGGTCGGCGACGATGAAGGCGGAGTAGAAGCCGACACCGAACTGGCCGATCAGCGCGGCGTCCTTCTTCTGGTCGCCGGACAGCTGGCTGAAGAATTCGCGGGTGCCGGACTTGGCGATGGTGCCGATGTGCTCGATGACCTCCTGTCGGCTCATGCCGATGCCGTTGTCGCTGATGGTCAGCGTGCGGGCGTCGCGGTCGAAGGCGATGCGGATCTTCAACTCGCTGTCGTTTTCGTACAGCGCGCTATCCGACAAGCCCTCGAAGCGCAGCTTGTCGGCGGCGTCGGCGGCGTTGGAAATCAGTTCGCGCAGAAAAATGTCCTTGTTGGAATACAAGGAATGGATCATCAGCTGCAGCAGCTGTTTGACTTCAGTCTGAAAGCCGAGGGTTTCTTTGGTAGCGGACATGCCTTTGATCTCCCGTAACGCACAAATAAGGTGACAGGGGAGGTGGGGGCGGGGGTGGCGGGTTTCAAGGGCGGATGTGACAAGGAAAGCGGCGGTCTGGAACACGCCGGATACGCTGTCATGGCGTGTAAAGCGGCCCTGTCGAATGATGCCTGCGGGTCGACTACCTTCTGTGAAGGCTCCCGCAGGGCGATCGATCAGGCCTGCTTGAGAATGGCCTCGACTTCGCTGTCGTCGATCTGCGGAAAGTCGGCATAAAACTGCCCGACCGCCTGAAAGAACGGCGGCGCCTGCAGGCACACCACTTCGTCGGCATAACCGCGGATCATTTCCAGCGTGTCCGGCGGCGCCACCGGCACCGCGCAGATCAGGCGCGCCGGTTTCTTGGCGCGCAGCGCATGCAGCGCGGAGATCATGGTCGCTCCCGTGGCCAGTCCATCGTCCACCACGATCACGATGCGCCCGGCCGGGTCGATCGGCGGCCGCTGCGGCGTGTACTGTGCGCGCCGCTTGCGGATCGTCGCCAGCTGGGCCTGCTTTTCCTGCTCCAGATAAGCCGGCGTGCCGCCGGCCGCTTCTGCGTAGTCCGCTATATAGGTCCATCCCGATTCGTCGATCGAGCCGAGGGCGAATTCCGGATTGGACGGCGCGCGCAGCTTGCGCACCAGCACCACGTCGAAATCGCCGTCCAGCGCCTTGGCCAGCCGCTGCCCCATCGGCACGGCCCCGCGCGGGATGGCCAGAATCAGCGGATTCTGGCCCTTGTAAGCAGCAAGGGCTGCGGCGAGCTGGTCGGCGGCCTGGTATCGATTGGCAAAAAGCATGAAGACCTCCCTCTGTATTTATCTTCATCCTAGCAGCCTGCCGGACCGCCTGTATTGGGCCTGGCCCGTGACATTTCCGGGCCAGGCCGCCTGAAAGTCTTAAGACTGTCAGGGTTTGTGTCGCTAGGGTACAAATCGATCAAAGGACTCGGGCATAGGCTATGGATGTACGGGTAGCGGATGGCGACAGTTACACCCCGGTGGCACCTGCCATCGGATTGTCCGTGTTGCCATGGGCGATTGTGCTCGCAGTGTTCTGGACCGCGATGGCGGTGATGTCCCTGCTCTGGAATGTCGTGCAGGTGCGCGAGCTGGTGCTCGAGCAGGCCCAAATCGAGTTGCGGGCGAATTTCTTCAAGGATCTCGCTTTCCGCGACTGGGCCACCAGGCATGGCGGCGTGTACGTGCCTGTTACCCCGGAGACCCCCCCCGATCCCTATGTGGCCAATATGCCGGAGCGCGATGTGCGCACGCCCTCGGGGCGCTTGCTGACCCTCATCAACCCGGCGCTGATGGTGCGCCAGTTCAACGAGCTGGCCAACGAGCGGTACGGCGCTCACGGTCACTTGAGCGGTCTCAATCCTGCCAATCCCCAGAATCATCCCGATCCATGGGAAGGCCGGGCGCTGGTGCAGTTCAGCCAGGGTGTCGAGGAGGTCACGGGCGTCGACGAGATTGGAGGCGCTCCCTATCTGCGCCTGATCCGGCCGATGATGATGGGACAGAAGTGCCTGGCTTGCCATGTCCGGCAGGGTTACCAGGAAGGCGACCTGGCCGGCGGCGTCAGCGTGTCGGTGCCGCTCGCTCCGCTCAATGCGGTGGCCGACCGGCGCATCAGCGCGCTGGGGCTCGGCCACGGCGTACTCTGGCTGTTCGGCGTGATCGGTATCGGTGCCGGCGCCCGGCAATTGCGGCGTCGAATTGACGAGAGCGAAGCCGTTCATCATGCGCTGGTGGAGCATGAGGATCGAACGCGCGCGATTCTTGGCGCCTCGCTCGATGGCATCATCGCGATCAATGCCGACAACGAAATCATCGACTGGAATTCCCAGGCCGAACAGACATTTGGCTGGCCGCGCGAGGAGGCGCTGGGACGTTCGCTTTCGGAAACCATCATCCCGCAACGCTTTCACGACCAGCACGCAGCAGGTCTGAAGCGCAGCCTTGAGAATGGCGCGGCCGTATTGATCGGCCGCCGTGCCGAACTGGTCGGCCTGCACCGGAATGGCCACGAGTTTCCCATTGAGATATTCATCGCACGCATCAGTACCTCCGGTGCGCCGTGCTTCAGCGCCTATGTGCGCGACATCAGCGAGCGCAAAACGGCGGAAGACAAGATCAATCGCGACCACCATGCGCAGCGGGTCCTGGCGGAGCTGCTGGAAACCTCCATGTGCCAGGATCCCTTCGCACAGCGTTTGCAGTTTGCGCTGGAACTTATCCTCTCGACGCCCTGGCTGTCGCTGAAAGGTTCCGGCAGCATTTTCCTGAGCGACGCGGTATCCGGAAATCTGCGTATGGCCGCCAAAAAAGGATTGTCGGCGGACATCGAACAGACCTGCGAGACTGTCGAGATGGGTCATTGTCTATGCGGGCGGGCGGCGGCGACCCGCGAATTGCTGTTCGTCGATTGTGTCGATGAGCGGCACGAAACCCATTCTCCTGGCATGTCGGCGCACGGACACTATTGCGCCCCCATCCTGTTCGACGGGGTGCTGCTGGGCGTGCTGAATCTCTATGTGGACGCCCACCACAAGCAGTCGCCCGCGGAAGTGCAGTTCATCACTGCCGCCGCGCATGCCGTGGGCGGCATGATCCAGCGGCATCAGGCCGAGCAGCAGTTGCGCCATCACGCCTATCACGACGGTCTGACCAAAATGCCGAACCGGACCTTGTTCATGGACCGTCTGGAACAATGCCTGCGTTTCGGCGAACGTCATCCGGCGTTGCGCTGCGCCGTGCTCTACCTGGATATCGACCGCTTCAAGACGATCAATGACAGCCTTGGCCATATCCTGGGCGATCAGTTGCTGCTTGAGGTGAGCGAGCGTATCCGCGTCAGCATGCGGCCGGAGGATACGGTTGCCCGCATGGGCGGCGACGAGTTCACGATTCTGCTCGAAGACGTGTCGGAAGCCGCCGATGCGCTGCGCGTAACCGACCGGCTGCACACGGCGCTGCTGCCGCCGATCATGCTCGAAGGCCGCGAAATATTCGTCTCTGCGAGCATCGGCATTGCAATCGCCGCACAGAATGGCTGCAATGCCCCCGACCTGCTGCGCGACGCCGACACCGCGATGTACCGCGCCAAATCCCAGGGCACGGGGCAGACAGTGTTGTTCGACGAGCACATGCACCTGCGCGCCGTGGCACAACTGACGCTGGAATCCGAGCTGCGCCGGGCGGTGGCGCGCGCGGAATTACGCGTGTATTACCAGCCCATTGTCGAGGCAAGCTGCGGCGAGGTGCTCGGCTTCGAGGCGCTGGTGCGCTGGGAGCATCCTGAACGCGGCCTGGTCTCGCCTATCGAGTTCATCCCGCTGGCGGAGGAAACCGGACTCATCAACGACATCGGCCACTGGGTGCTGACGGAAGCCTGCCGCCAGCTTCAGGAATGGCGCTCGGATTTCCCGCAACGGCCGGACCTGTATATGAGCATCAACCTGTCCGCCAAGCAGTTTCTGCAGCCGGACCTGGTGGACCGGATCGACGCGGCGATTGCCGAGACCGGCGTCGATCCGCATTATATCGCGCTGGAAATCACTGAAAGCGTGCTGGTGCACAACCGCGAAATGGCGAACATGATTCTGCTCGACCTCAAGGCGCGCGGACTGCATCTCTATGTCGACGATTTCGGCACCGGCTACTCCTCGCTGAGCTATCTGCAGAACTTCCCCTTCGATGCGCTGAAGATCGACCGTGCCTTCGTCAGCCGCCTGACGCCCGGAATCGAGGACACGGAGATGGTTTCAACTATCATCGCCATCGCCCGCAACTTCAAAATGGGCGTGATTGCCGAGGGCGTGGAGAGCGACGGACAACTCGAACGCCTTGTCGAACTGGGTTGCCAGAAGGTGCAGGGTTATCTTTTCTCGCCGCCGCTGCCGGCGACCGCCGCGCGTTCTCTGGTGCTGGCGCGCGGCGCCGGCTTGTCCGGCGGATAGGGGAATATCCGAAGCGTCGCGGCAGACGGCTTGCACGGCGGGCATTCATTCCCCATGGCTTGACCGCGTGCCGTGATTCCCGGCCGTCAGACGTCCCACTGGCCGTGTTCGCGAATACGCAAACCCGGCCACGTCCGATACCGTTCGTCCAGGGATTCGCTTCCCGAATGCGACAATGCAAACATGAACGCAACCAACGACCTCGACCTTACCGGCGACAGCCCGGCCATCTCGTGCGCCACCTGCGAAGCCTGCTGTTGCAGGCTGGAAGTCCTGCTGATGGGCGATGACGACGTCCCGATGAGGCTGACCGCTCAGGACCAGTGGGGCGGGTGGGTGATGCGCCGTCTTGACGACGGCTGGTGCGCGGCGCTCGATCGAGGCACCCTGTTATGCACCATCTACGCACGCCGGCCAGCCGTCTGCCGCGAATATCAGGTGGGCGATCATGAATGCCTTGGAGAGCGAGCCCGGCTCTTGCCCGACGACCCGCCCGGCAGGCTCGTTTTTCGGCGGGGCTGAGAGGAGAAGAAGCTTAAACCAGGTCGGTGGTGACGGGTCGGTTTGTGCGCTTCCATTGAGACGGCATCTGGCACGTGTGGCCTTCAGGGGGCATTGTGCCTGAGGCTAATGCGCCCTGCACGAGCCGTACTGCGTGAAACCTGTCGAAAAACCTTATGCACCCAACGCCTCACCCCACCAACGCCCGCACCCGTTCCCACTCAAAACAAATACCGGGATCGGTCTTGCGCTCTGGCGCGATGTCGCTGTGCCCCACCACCGCGCGGATCGGATAAGCCTGTTTAAGCGATTGCAGCAGCGGAATCAGGCTGGCGTACTGCGCTTCGGTGAACGGCAGGTCGTCTGTGCCTTCCAGCTCGATGCCGATGGAAAAATCGTTGCAGCGTTCGCGTTCGCACCAGTTCGAAACGCCGGCGTGCCAGGCGCGCAGGCTGCACGGCACGAACTGGATCAGCGTGCCGTCGCGGCGGATGAAGAAATGGGCCGATACCTTGATGCCGCGGATTTCCTGGTAATACGGGTGCGCATCCCAGTCGAGCCGGTTGGTGAAGAGGTCGATGACCGCATCGCCGTCGAACACGCCCGGCGGCAACGAAATGTTGTGGATGACGACGAGCTCGATCGCTGTGCCATCCGGGCGCGCATCGCAATTGGGCGAGGGCAGCCGGTGGGCGGCGGAAAGCCAGCCAGCGGCATCGAGGCTGCGGGGAGGAAGGACGGAAAGCGACATGGCGCAAGCTTACTCGAGCCGTGCGAAGTCCGGAAACATCGCTTAGACTTCCGGCTTTTGTCGAATCGGCCCCTACCTCATGACGCCGCTAGAAGCGCAACAGTTGCTGGACAATGCCGAGTGTGTCGCGTCTGCCGACACGGTACAGGCCGTCATCAACCGGCTGGCTGGTGAGATCAATGTTGCATTGGCAGCGGATTTTCCGTTGGTGCTGGCGGTGATGGGCGGGGCGGTGGTGTTTGCCGGACAGCTCCTCCCCAGGCTGAACTTTCCGCTGGAATTCGATTACCTGCATGTGACGCGCTATCGGGGCAATACTTGCGGTGGCGAGATGGAATGGCGGGTGCTGCCGGGGAAAAACGTGGTGGGGCGCAGCGTGCTGGTGCTGGACGACATCCTGGACGAGGGGGAGACACTGGCGGCGATTCGCGACAAGCTCCTGCACATGGGCGCGGCGCGGATATTGTCGGCGGTGCTGACCGACAAGGACAATGGCCTTGCCAAACCGGTCCGGGCCGATTTTGTAGGGCTGGATGTGCCCAACCGCTATGTGTTCGGCTGCGGTATGGACGCTTACGGGGTGTGGCGCAATCTGCCCGCCATTTACGCTTTGAAGGACGAATAACATGCTAGGCATCATCGGCGGCACCGGGCTCACCCAGCTCGCCAATCTTGAAATCACCCACCGCCAGGTGGGGCGCACGCCCTATGGCGAACCTTCGGGCGCACTCATTTTCGGCCGCATCTGCGGGCAGGAAGTGATTTTTCTCGCGCGTCACGGCTACGGCCACACCATTCCGCCGCACGAGGTGAACTACCGCGCCAACCTGTGGGCGCTGAAGGACCATGGCGTCGACCGCGTGGTGTCGGTGGCCACGGTCGGCGGCATTCATCCCGACCTGCTTCCCGGCACGCTGGTCATCCCCGACCAGATCATCGACTACACGCATGGCCGCGCCGCGACGTATTTTGTCGAAAGCGACAAGCCGGTCAGCCACCTCGATTTCACTTTTCCCTATTGCGATGCCATGCGCGCCGCACTGCTGCAGGCCGCGCTCAGCGCCGGTGTCAGCCTGCGCGACGGCGGCGTGTATGGGGCGACGCAGGGGCCGCGCCTGGAAACGGTGGCCGAAATCAACCGCATGGAACGCGACGGCGCCGACATGGTGGGAATGACCGGCATGCCTGAAGCCTATCTGGCGCGCGAGCTGTCGCTTTGTTACGCGGCGGTGGGCGCGGTGGTGAACCATGCGGCCGGGCGCGGCTTGTCGGCCGACGGCATCCAGATGGAGGAAATCCAGCCCGTGCTGGCTGAAGTGATGCTGCAGGTGCGGCATTTGCTGGAACAGCTGGTGACCAACGATGCCGCCGGGCTGTGCAAATTCTGAGCACGTGATGCAGTATCGCCCCATGAAGCTCTACCATGCCCTGCAGTCGCAAGGATTCGGCACGCGCAAGCTCTGCGTGGCGCGTGTGCGGGCGGGCGAGGTCGCAGTCAACGGCGAGGTCTGCGAAGATCCCGAGACCAGGGTCGACCCGGCCCGGCTGGAACTGACGCTGGATGGCGTCGCCTGGGCGTATCGGGAAAAGGCCTATGTGCTGATGCACAAGCCGGCTGGCTACGAATGCTCGCACCACGCCAGCCATCATCCCAGCGTATTTACCCTGTTGCCGCCGCCGCTGGTGCAGCGCGGCGTGCAGTGCGTGGGGCGGCTCGACCAGGACAGCACCGGCCTGCTGCTGGTTTCCGATGACGGCCAGTTCATTCACCGCATGACCTCGCCGAAAAAGGGCGTGGCCAAGGTTTACCGTGCCGTCTGTGCCGAGCCGGTGAGCGACGCCATGCTGGACGCCCTGCGCAGCGGTGTGCAGCTTAACGACGAGCCTGCGCCGATTGCCGCGCTGGCGTGCGAAAGGCTCGACGAGCGCTCGCTGCGGCTGACGCTGGCCGAGGGCAAATACCATCAGGTCAAGCGTATGGTCGGCGCGACCGGCAATCGGGTGGAGCGTCTGCACCGCGAAGCCATCGGGCTGTTTGCCTTGCCCGCCGACCTGCCGCCCGGCAGCTGGCGCTGGCTGGAGACCGCCGACCTGAAGAAACTGGAGCAATCATGGCCATCCGCGACGTCCTGAAGATGGGCGATCCGCGCCTGCTGGAACCGGCCCGCCCGGTGGAGGACTTTGCCTCAATCGAGTTGGCGCAGCTGATTGTCGACATGCACGACACCATGCGTGCGCTCAACGGCGCCGGCCTGGCGGCGCCGCAAATCGGTGTCGGCCTGCAGGTGGCAATTTTCGAGGTTGAGGCCAATCCGCGTTATCCGGACGCCGAAAGCGTGCCGTTCACGGTGCTGATCAATCCTGTATTGGCACCTCTGTCCGACGCCATGGAAGAGGGCTGGGAAGGCTGCCTGTCGGTGCCGGGCATGCGCGGGCTGGTGCCGCGCCACGCCGACTTGCGCTACCAGGGATTCGATGCGGCGGCCCAGCCGATCGACCGCAGCGTGAGCGGTTTCCATGCCCGCGTGGTACAGCACGAGGTCGATCATCTGCACGGCGTCCTTTACCCGATGCGCATCCGCGACCTGCGCGATTTCGGTTTCACCGAGACCCTGTTTCCGGGCCAGAATCTGCAGGACGATTGACGGGATCTCGGCACGTTCGGGCACGAATTTAGCTTGCCTAAAGTTGTTCCTGTCCTCGCCGCTAACTTGTAGCGTAAGTGTGGGCAAGACGCCCCGGCACAGGCAACAAGGACAACAATGAGCCCGGAACAACCGATTCAGCAGACCCCGCGCCGCATTAACCCCGCCGACGCAAAAATGGGCGAGGCGGCCCGGCTCGACGCCATCGCCGCCCAGTTGATGGCGGTGCAGCGGCACTGGAACGACCCCAACCGCGAATTTTATCTGGCCGCGGCGCTAAAGGCCAGCCGGGATGCCTGGCATGCGATTCAGACCGCGCTGGCTGAAGGCGTGCTGACGCTGCCGCTGGAGGTGCAGCACAACCTCTTGATTTTGTCGGTGTACGCCGACAGCAAAATCAGTTCATGCGAAGCTATTTCCAGTGCCGACACGCTGGGCAGCCTCATTGCGCTGACGCGCACGCTGGCGAGCAGCCTGAAAGAATGGCGGGCGGCGGCATGAAGGCGCCGCAGTTTGTCCTGCCGGATCGGGATATCTGTCCGGCCAGAATATCGGTTGTCGCCGTGGACGTTGGAACAACGGTACGCCCGGGGCGCGTCCGCAACCGCACCAAGACCGAGCCGGACGGAAAGGTCAAGAAGCCTGCCGACGGCGTGCGCAAGAAATCGCCGCCTGCCCGCAAGGCGCCCCCGCGCGGGCGTTACGTCGACGAATACGCGCGCCCCGCCAGCTGAGTCACTTCTTCAGCGCTTCGCGTATTTCGGTCTCCAGCGCCTCGCGTCCCGCAGGGGCCTGCAGGGCCTCTCCCCGGATCAGAAAAGTATCCTCGACCCGCTCGCCCAGGGTGTCGATCTTGGCGGCATAGACGCTCACGTCGTGCTGCATCAGCACCTCGGCTATCGCAAACAGCAGCCCCCCGCGATCCGCACAGGTGATCGACAGGATGTGGCCGCGCCCTTGTGAATCGGCTTCCAGCTTGACCGTGGTCGGGTAGGGGTGGTGACGCTGGTGGCGCGACAGGCGGCCGCGCGGCACCGGCTGCATCGGGCGTGCCGGATCGAGATCGCGCGCCAGTTCGTGCTCTACGAAGTTCAGGAAATCGCGGTAATGAATGCCGCGATTGGCCAGATCCATGACCTGAAAACTATCGAGCGCATAGCCATGGCGGGTGGTGTGGATCTTGGCTTCGAGGATGGTGTACTGGATGCGGGCGAAAAAACCGCAGATGCGGGCAAACAGGTCGGGCCGGTCGGGCGTGTAGACCAGCACCTGGATGCCCTCGCCGGCCGGTGACAGCCGCGCCCGCACGACGGCGTCCGGGCTGTCGGTGCGGCGCCACAGCATGCGTGCCTGCCAGGCCATGTCGCGGGCATCGAAGCGGACGAAATAGCGTTCGTCGAGATGCCGCCACAGTGCGTCGGCCGCATCGGCGGGCAGGCCGTACAGGGCAACATTGACACGGGCTTCGTTCTGCTTGGCGGCAATGTCGGGGAGGGTAACGTCGCCCGCCAACCGGGCGCGGGCAGCATAGTAGAGGTCTTCCAGCAGCTTGCCTTTCCAGGCGTTCCAGACCTTGGGGCTGGTGCCGCGGATGTCGGCCACGGTCAGCAGATAGAGCGCCGTCAGATGATGCAGGTCGCCAACTCTGGCTGCAAAGGCGGTGATCACCTGGGGGTCGCTGATGTCCTCTTTCTGCGCGGTGCGCGACATCACCAGATGCATGTTCACCAGCCAGCCAACCAGTTCGCTGTCGTGCCTGTCGAGTCCGTGCTGGCGGCAAAACCGCCGCGCATCGACTGCGCCCAGCTCGGAATGGTCGCCACCGCGGCCCTTGGCGATATCGTGAAACAGCGCTGCCAGATACATCAGTTCGGGTTTGTCGAAGGCGGCGATCAGCCGGCTGGCGAGCGGGAGTTCGTGCGCAAATTCCGGCACGGTGAGGCGTCGTATGTTGCGCAGCACGGTAAGGATGTGTTCGTCCACCGTATAGACATGGAACAGGTCATGCTGCATCTGCCCGACGACACGGCCGAACGCCGGGATGTAGCGTGCCAGCAGCCCGTAGCGGTGCATCGCGCGCATGGCCCGGGTGATGCCGGCCGGCTGGCGCAGCAGCAGCATGAACAGCGCGCGGTGCACCGGATCGGCGCGGAAGGCGGCGTCGATGCGGGTGCAGCCGCGCCACAGCGCGCGCAGCGTGCCCGGCTCGAATCCGGCCAGTTCCGGATGCTGGGCGTAGACGATGAAGGCGTTCAGCAGGGCATCGGGCTTGCGCTCGAACAGGTCGGTCGCACGTGCTTCAAGCAGCCTCGCACGCACCTGGAAATCGGCGTCGATCGGTTGCGGCGGCGCGGTTACCGGAAACAGCCGGACCCGCAGCGACTGGATGAGGATGTCGTTGGCGCGCTGGATCAGTTTGGCCGCACGATAATACCTCTGCATCAGGCGCTCGCCCGCGCGCTTATGCGCGGTGGTGGCGAGGCCCAGGCGCTCGGCGAGATCGGCCTGGTAATCGAATGCCAGGCAGTCTTCACGCCGCCTGGCCAAAATATGTAGATGAATCCGCAGCGCCGACAGGGCGCGCTCTTCGCGCACAATGCGGTGCGCCTCGGGGCGGGTCAGCAGGCCGGCGCGCGCGATGCCGCTCCAGCCGCCGGTGATGCCGCAGGCTTGCGCCAGCCAGTGGATGGTGTGCAGGTCGCGCAGGCCGCCGGGGCTGTCCTTCAGGTTGGGTTCGAGCTTGTAGGCGCTGTCGTCGAAGCGGGCGTGGCGCGCCTGCTGCTCGGCCAGCTTGCCGTTGAAAAAATGCTGGGCGTCGAAGCGCGCCCGAAAGCGGCGGTCGAATTTGTCGAACAGGGCGGCGGCACCCAGCACGAAGCGCGCTTCCAGCAGGTTGGTTTCCACCGTGATGTCGGCGTCGGCCTCGGTGACGCAGGCCTCTACGGTGCGCACGCTGTGGCCGATTTCCAGCCCGACGTCCCAACACGTCTGCACCCAGTTTTCCAGGGTGGCCCGCTGTTCGGCGGTGGGGTCGTGCGGCAGCAGCATCAGCACGTCCACATCCGAGCCGGGAAACAGCTCGCTGCGCCCGTAGCCGCCGACGGCGGCGAGGCAGAAACTGGCGGGCAGGGCCAGTCGGGCGCCGATTTCAGACAACACGCCGTCGACCAGCGCGGTGTGGCGGGTCAGGTAGCGGGCGGCGGAGGGGGTTTCAAGATAGGCCGCGGCCAGTGCCGCGCGGCCCGATTTGAGCCGCTCGCGAAGATCGGCGAACGGCAGATTGCTCACGCGGCGTGGAGGATGTGTTCGGGGATGGCCGGGCTGCCGGCCGACAGGGTCAGCACTTCATGGCCGTTGTCGGTGACCAGTACCGTATGTTCCCACTGCGCCGACAGGCTGCGGTCCTTGGTGACGATGGTCCAGCCGTCGTTCATCTGGCGGATGTCGCGGCGCCCGGCATTGATCATCGGTTCGATGGTGAAGGTCATGCCGGGCTCCAGCACCAGGCCGGTGCCGGCCTTGCCGTAGTGCAGCACCTGTGGATCCTCGTGGAAATCACGGCCGATGCCGTGGCCGCAGAATTCGCGCACCACGCTGTAGCCATGGTTTTCGGCGAAGCGCTGGATGGCGTGGCCGATGTCGCCCAGGCGGGTGCCGGGTTTGACGTGGGAGATGCCGATCCACATCGCTTCGTAGGTCACCTGAATCAATCGTCTGGCCTGGATCGATACGTCGCCCAGCGCGAACATGCGGCTGGTGTCGCCGTGCCAGCCGTCCTTGATCACGGTGATGTCGAGATTCACGATGTCGCCATTCTTCAGCACCTTGTCGCTCGGCACGCCGTGGCAGATCTGGTTGTTGACCGAGGTGCAGATCGACTTGGGGTAGGGCACGTGGCCGGAAGGCGCGTAGTTCAATGGCGCCGGGATGGTGCCCTGCACGTTCACCATGTAGTCGTGGCACAGCCGGTCGAGTTCGCCGGTGGTGACGCCGGGTTTGACGAAGGGCGTGATGTAGTCGAGCACTTCCGAGCCGAGCCGGCCCGCAACGCGCATGCCCTCGATTTCGGTGCCGGTTTTGATGGTGACGGTCATGGTGCTGGGAGCAGGAATCAAAGCCGCATTCTAGCTTGACCGGTGCATGCCCAAAAACCTGTGCGGAACAGGGATAAAAAAGGGACGCCTGCTGGCGTCCCCCGTTTCCGTTCCGGTACGGATTTCTACAGTGAAGGCAGAGTGTTCGCGTCGCTCGTTTGCTCACGGTTCTCGTTACGGTTCTCGTAACGATTCTCCTGGTATTGAGCGTCGCCGCTCTGCGAGCCGTCGCGTTTCTGGGTGCGTTCCTGGGTGCCTTGGCTATGGTCGGCACTGGATGCATTGCCGCCGCCCATGCCACCGCCACCGCCACCGCCACCGCCACCGCCACCGCCACCGCCACCCCTGGCGTAGACCGCGCCGCTGGCGAGGCTGGTTGCAAGTAAAACGAGGGAAAGAACTTTCAAGGATTTCATATTGCGCTCCTGGGTAATGAATGCTGCCTGTAAAATCACCGGCCTCGACGTCCCGCGCCACGAGACGCGCCCGCTGCCGCGCCACTGCTCGCGCCCGAACCTTGCGTGTCCCGATGGCGATGTTCGTAACCCGCACCGTATGGCAGGCTGGACGGGGAGGAACCGGCATTCGGTCCATTCCCGGTCTGGGCCGGCGCTTGCAGGTTGCGCAACACCGTTTCGTCGGACATTTCGTCGTGCGCGGGGGCATGCGACGGCATGTCCCGCGGCAGCGACAGGTTGAGGGGGCGTGCATGCGCGGCAGGCGCCTTTTCCTGTCCGTCAGCGGCCATGGCGGGGGACGCCAGGGACAGCAGGCACGGCAGCAGGATCAGGGTCGGTCGCATCATGGTCGGGTTCGAGGCTGGATGTGCGCCGTCACCATTGACGGCGTGGAAGGAATTTTCGGCGCGCAGGGTGACCGCGGCATGTCTGTCGGGTGGCAGCGAGTGTCGGTGTGTGTCAATGTGTGTCGAGTCGACGTGAAGCATTCCAGGTCGGGTAGGATAATCCACCGTGACATAGCCCGTCGAGCACGGCCCCGCATCCGTCCGGCGAAACCGGTGCGCCTCCTGGAGCCTTTTGTTTATCGCATGATGCAATCCTGTCCACCCGATCCATCGCAAGCCGCAGTGTCGCGGACAGGTACCGCGCGCGCCCGCATTCTGGTGGTTGACGACGATCCCGGCATGCGAAGCCTGCTGAAAGTCTATCTGGGCGACAGCGGCTTTGCCGTGGAAACGGCAGGCGATGGCGCGGCCATGTGGCAGCTGCTGGCGCATGGTATGCCCGACGCCATCGTGCTCGACCTGATGCTGCCCGGCGAGGACGGCCTGTCGCTGGCGCGGCGCCTGCGTGACCGGTCGAACGTGCCCATCCTCATGCTGTCGGCGCGCGGCGAGGAAATCGACCGCGTGGTTGGGCTGGAAATGGGCGCCGACGATTACCTCGCCAAACCCTTCAGTCCACGCGAACTGCTGGCGCGCCTGCGAGCGCTGCTGCGGCGCAGCCAGGCGCGGGTGCCGGCGGTCGCGCCCGCCGCGAGCGCCGCATTCGGGCCTTATCGGCTCGACATCGCCAGCCATCGGCTGACCCGGGACGGCGTCGAGATCAAGCTGTCGACTGCCGAATCCGCCCTGCTGCGCATCCTGGTCGAGCATCCATTGCGGGTGCTGTCGCGCGACACGCTGATCGACATGCTGAAAGGCTACGAGCGCGATCCGTTCGATCGTAGCGTCGACACCCGCGTCACCCGCCTGCGCCGCAAGATCGAGGCCAATCCAGGTGAGCCGGTGTACATCCGCACCGTGCGCGGCGAGGGCTATCTGTTCAACCCGCGCGGCAGCGAGGCGTGAAGCTGTCGTCGCGGCTCAGTCTGACGCAGCAGAACGCCCTGCTGCTGGTGGCGTTCCTTATCGCGTTTGAACTGGTGACGGCCGCGGCCGCCGCCTATTTCCTCATGTTGCCGATGGCGCGCCGCTCGGCGGCCGACCTGGCCGGACTAATGACCCTGTCGGCGCAGACCTGGAGCGAACTGCCGCCGGTCACTCGCCCCGCTTTCGAGATTGAGCTGTCGCGCGCGCATGACCTGGCGTTGCGGGCCGAGCCGCCCGAGGGAGCGGAAGTCCCCGCCTGGCGCGAGCCCTACCTGAAAATCCTGGTGGAGGCCTTGAGCGCGCGCCTGGGAGAGCCGGTGGTCAGCTCCCGCGAGCGGGTCGGCGACAAGGAATGGCTCTGGGTATCGCTTCCAGCCGGCGGGGGCCGTCTTTCGGTGGGCTTGCCGCACAGCCGCATCGGCTCGCGCCCGATCCATGCCCTGCTGGTCTCGCTGGCGGGCGGCGTGCTGCTGGCCCTGTTTGCGGCCTGGTGGCTGGCGCGCCGCACCACGCGTCCGCTGCAGCGCCTGCAGCAGGCGGCGACCTCGCTGGGGCGCGGGCAGACCCCGGAGCGTCTGCCCGAAACCGGCCCGCGCGAAATCGCCGCCTTGAGCCGCCGTTTCAACGAGATGGCGAAACAGGTGGAAGACCTGCTGGCCGCCCGCACCGTTTTGCTGGCCGGCGTCTCGCACGACCTGCGCACGCCGCTGGCGCGGCTGCGGCTGGCGGTGGAAATGCTGGTGCGCAGGCCCGGACCGGAGCTGGCGGCGCAGGTGGAGGGCGACATCGAGGCGATGGACCGCCTGATCGGCGACGTGCTGACGCTGGCGCGCGGCTTCGGTCACGAGGCGAGCCAGCCGGTGGCACTGGCCGACCTGCTGGCCGACCTGGTGCGTGCCACCCCCGGTGCGTCCGGCAGAGTGCAGATCGAGACGCCCGATATCACGCTCGAGGCACCCACCGACGCGCTGCGCCGCATTCTCGCCAACCTGCTGGAAAACGCGCTGCGCTATGGCGGCGACCAGCCGGTCACGCTGCGTGCAGGGGGGACCGACGGCGTCTGCCGCATCGGTGTGCTCGACCGCGGCCCCGGGATTCCGCCGACCGAGCTGGAAGCGGTGTTCCGCCCGTTTTATCGGCTGGAAGCATCGCGCAGCGCCAGCACCGGCGGTTTCGGGCTGGGGCTGGCCATCGTGCGCCAGCTGGCAGCGGCGCAGGGCTGGCAGGTGACGTTGCAGGCGCGCACCGGCGGCGGCCTGGCGGCCTGGCTGGAACTTCCGTTGCAGCAGGCGGGACAGACGCGTTAAAGGATGTTTCTCCTTGAAATGGGAGCCTTATCGAATTAGAATCACGGGCTGTCCGAAATCGTTCGGACAAATTCGCACACCTGTCATTAAAGGGTGGCGGCGCGTTCAGGCCCAAACAAACGCGCAGCTGCTGACGGGTGGAGGCTCAACCCTTTAGGAGATTTTCATGTCTGTCACCATGCGTCAAATGCTGGAAGCCGGTGTCCACTTCGGTCACCAGACCCGCTTCTGGAACCCCAAGATGGCCCCGTTCATTTTCGGGAATCGCAACAAGATACATATCGTCAACCTGGAAAAAACGCTGCCGATGTTCCAGGTGGCGCAAAAATTCGTGCGTCAGCTGTCCGCCAACAAGGGCAAGGTGCTGTTTGTCGGCACCAAGCGTGCCGCGCGCGACATCGTGCGCGAAGAGGCCCAGCGCGCCGGCATGCCTTATGTCGACAACCGCTGGCTGGGCGGCATGCTGACCAACTTCAAGACGGTCAAGCTGTCGATCAAGCGGCTGAATGAGCTGGAAGCCGCACTGGCCGAACCGGGCCGTTTATCGAAAAAAGAAACCCTCACCATGCAGCGCGAAGCCGACAAGCTGAACCGTAGCCTGGGCGGCATCCGCGAAATGGGCGGCGTGCCTGACGCACTGTTCATCATCGACGTCGGCTACCAGAAGGGCGCCGTGGTCGAGGCCAAGAAGCTGGGCATCCCGGTGATCGGCGTGGTCGACACCAACAACAGCCCGGAAGGCGTGGATTACATCATCCCCGGCAACGACGACTCGGCGCGCGCGATTCGCCTGTATGCCCGCGGCATGGCCGATGCAGCCCTGGAAGGCCGCGCTCAGGTCGTCAGCGAGATCGTCGGCGGCGAAGAGTTCATCGAGATGGAAGAAGAGATGGAAGAAGACGCGCCTGCTGCCGAATAAGCGCGACGCACCGCAACATCGCCGGGGTATGTTCCCGGCGAACGCATTTTGAGGAGGGGCGTTGGCCCCTCTTTTCATATAGAAACTGGATGGGAGTACGAAATGGCAGAAATTACTGCAGGCATGGTCAAGGAACTGCGCGAAAAAACCGATGCGCCGATGATGGATTGCAAGAAAGCGCTGTCGGAAGCCGGCGGCGACATGCAGAAGGCGGAAGAAATCCTGCGCGTGCGCTTCGGCAACAGGGCTGCCAAGAGCGCCAGCCGCGTGGCGGCCGAAGGCGTCGTGACTATCGCGATCAGCGCCGACGGCAAGTCGGCCGCCATGGTGGAAGTCAACAGCGAGACCGACTTCGTAGCGAAGAACGACGATTTCCTGGCACTTTCCAACGCGCTGGCCGAGATGGTACTGAACCAGAACCCGGCCGATGTCGCCGCGCTGTCCGCGCTGCCTTACAAGGGCGCCACGGTGGAAGCCGTCCGCACCGAACTGGTCGGAAAAATCGGTGAGAACATGTCGGTGCGCCGCTTCGTGCGCCTGGACGGTCAGGGCAAGTTCGCCAGCTACATCCACGGCGGCAAGATCGGTGTGCTGGTCGATGTGAGTGGCGACGAAGCGCTCGCACGCGACATTGCCATGCATATTGCTGCGGCCAAACCGAAGTCGCTGGACGCGTCGGGCGTGCCGCAGGCACTGATCGACACGGAGCGCCGCGTCGCGATCGAGAAGGCCAAGGAAGCCGGCAAGCCGGAAGCCATGCTGGAAAAGATTGCCGATGGCACCGTGCAGAAATACCTCAAGGAAGTCACCCTGCTGTCGCAGCCCTTCGTCAAGGACGACAAGCAGAGTGTCGAGCAGGTGCTGAAGTCGAAGAACTCGCAGTGTCACGGTTTCGTGGTGTACGTGGTGGGCGAAGGCATCGAGAAGAAAGTGTCGGACTTCGCCGCCGAAGTCGCGGCGGCTGCCCAGGTCTGAGCGGGAATGGTGCCGGTTCGACGCATCCTGCTGAAGCTTTCCGGCGAAGCCCTGATGGGGCCGGATAGCTTCGGCTATCACGCCGACACCATGGCCGGATTTGTCGGCCAGATCCGCGAGGTGATGGCGCTGGGCGTACAGGTCGGCATCGTGGTCGGCGGCGGCAACCTGTTTCGCGGCGCCACCGGCGCTCTGTCCGGGATGAACCGCGCCAGTGCGGATTCAATGGGCATGCTGGCCACGGTGATGAATGCGCTGGCTTTCAGGGATGCCCTGCAGCAGGCGGGTGTCGATGCGCGGGTGCAAACTGCGGTCCATATCGCGCACGTCGGCGAGGACTTCGAGCGTGACGCGGCGGTGCGGCATCTGGAAGCGGGGCGGGTGGTGATCTTTGGCGGCGGCACGGGCAATCCGTTCTTCACCACGGATACCGCAGCAGCCCTGCGTGCGGCCGAGATCGGCGCCGACCTGCTGCTGAAGGCGACCAAGGTCGACGGCGTCTACACCGCCGACCCGAAGAAGGATGCGAATGCCCGGCGCTACGAAACGCTGAGTTTCGACGAGGCGATCGCCAACAATCTGGCGGTGCTGGATACCGCCGCCTTTGCCCTGTGCCGCGAACAGAATCTGAACCTGGTCGTGTTCAATGTCTTCAAGCCCGGCGCGCTGCGGCGCGTGGTGATGGGCGAAGATGAAGGCACGCGCGTAAGCTTATGTTGAGGAGTTGAAATGGCTGAAACCACCATTACCGAGATCAAGCAGTCCGCCGAACAGAAAATGGGCAAGACGCTGGAAGCGTTGAAAAACGATCTGGCCAAGGTGCGCACAGGGCGCGCCCACACCGGTATTCTCGATCACGTCATGGTCGACTACTACGGCAGCCCGACGCCAGTGTCGCAAGTGGCCAGCGTGTCGCTGGTCGATTCGCGTACCCTGGGTGTGCAGCCGTACGAAAAGAACATGGTCGGCAAGATCGAGAAAGCAATTCGTGATGGCGATCTGGGCCTGAATCCGGCGACGCACGGCGATATCATCCGTGTGCCGATGCCCTCGCTGACCGAAGAGCGCCGCCGCGACCTGATCAAGGTGGTGCGCAACGAAGCCGAAGGCACGCGCGTCGCGGTGCGCAATATCCGCCGCGATGCCAACGGCACGCTCAAGGACATGGTCAAGGCCAAGACCGCGACCGAGGACGAGGAGCGCCGCACCCAGGACGAGGTACAGAAGCTGACCGACAAGTACATCGGCGAAATCGACAAGATGCTGGCCGACAAAGAGAAAGATTTGCTCGCGGTCTGAGCATGCCCGGTGTGTCCATCCTGGCGAAGCGAACCGTCGATGTGCCGCGGCACATCGCCATCATCATGGATGGCAATGGCCGCTGGGCGAAGCGGCGGCTGATGCCGCGCGTGGCCGGACACCGCAAGGGTGTCGAGGCACTGCGCGGGGTGATCCGCGCCTGCGCCGAGCGCGGCGTGTCGCATCTCACGGTTTTTGCCTTCAGTTCGGAAAACTGGCGGCGTCCGCAGGAAGAGGTCACCCTGCTGATGGAGCTGTTCATGCGCGCGCTGGAGAATGAAGTCGCGCGGCTGCATGAAAACGACATCCGCTTTCGCGTCATCGGCGACCTGTCGGGATTTTCTGCGCGCATCCAGGCCCTGATCCGTGACGCCGAGGCGCTGACCCGCGACAACACCCGCCTGACCTTCACCGTGGCCGCCAATTACGGCGGACGCTGGGACATCGTGCAGGCGGTGAAAAAGCTGATTGCGGCGGGGGCGGCAGCGGAAGATGTGGATGAAACCGCGCTGGTGCAGCAGCTCAGCATGGCCGAAGCGCCCGAGCCGGACCTGTTCATACGCACCGGCGGCGAGCAGCGCGTCAGCAATTTTCTGCTGTGGCAGCTGGCCTACACCGAGCTGTATTTCACCGATGCGCTGTGGCCCGACTTCGACGCGGCGGCGCTGGATCTGGCGATCGCCTCCTACCGCAGCCGCGAACGCCGCTTTGGCCGCACCAGCGAACAGGTTCGGCCCGTGTCGTGACGGCCTGCCGGGGACTGCATTCATGACACCTCTTTTCAGACGGGTGCTTACCGCCGCACTGTTGCTGGCCGTGTTCGTGCCGGCCGTGCTGTGGGCGCCTGCGTGGCTGTGGGCGATCCTGATGGCCGGGCTGATCGGCATGGCCGCCTACGAATGGGCGCACCTGAGTCGTTTCCCGCCGCTGTCCGCGCGCGCCTATGCGGGGCTGCTGACGCTGTGTGCGCTGGCCTTGCCCTGGCTGCTGGCCGCGGACTGGCCGGGCTATCAGACCGCGCTGATCCTGCTGGCCGTCGTATTCTGGTTGCTGGTCGCACCGTTGTGGCTGCTGGGCCGCTGGCGTGCGGCGCATCCCTTCGTGCGGGCCGTGGTCGGCGTGGCGGTGCTGCTGCCGACCTGGGCGGCATTGCTGTATCTGCATGCGCGCGGCCCCGGGGTGCTGCTGGGCGTGATGGCGATCGTCTGGATTGCCGACACCGCCGCTTATTTTGCGGGGCGCCTCTTCGGTCGCCACAAGCTCGCACCCGTCATCAGCCCCGGCAAGACCTGGGAAGGCGTCGCGGGCGCATTCGTTGCCGTCGTGCTGTATGCGGCGGTCCTGAGCGCGGTGGTCGGAATGCCGCTGCTGTCGCTGCTGATCATGGTGTCGGGCCTGCTGTATCTGTCGGTGCTGGGCGATCTGTTCGAATCCTGGATCAAGCGTCTCTCCGGCATGAAGGACAGCGGCAGCATGCTGCCCGGCCATGGCGGGGTGCTCGACCGCATCGACGCCCTGACGTCCACCCTGCCGATCGCCACCGGCCTGTTGATGTGGCTGGAGCGCTCCGCATGACTGCCAGCGGCATGAAGCCGCGCGTCCTCACCATCCTCGGCGCCACCGGCACCATCGGCGTCAACACGCTCGATGTGGTGGCGCGCCACCCTGACCGTTTCGAAGTTTTCGCGCTGACCGGGGCGACGCAAGTCGAGCGCATGCTCGAGCAGTGCCGCACCCATCGTCCGCGTTTTGCGGTGATGAGCGAGCCGGCCACGGCCGCCGTTCTGCGCGCGCGGATTGCCGAAGAAAAACTTCCGGTGACGGTGCTCGAAGGCGCCGCCGCCCTGATCGAGGTGGCGACCGCGCCCGAGGTCGACACCCTGATGGCGGCGATCGTCGGCGCTGCCGGGCTACCGGCCACGCTGGCGGCCGCGCAGGCGGGCAAGCGCATCCTGCTTGCCAACAAGGAAACCCTGGTGGTGTCCGGCCAGCTGTTCATGGACGCCATCGCCGCCAGCGGCGCCGAGCTGCTGCCGATCGATTCCGAGCACAACGCCATCTTCCAGGCATTGCCACGCGACTTCAGCGGCGACTTCCAGCAGGCCGGGGTGAAGGCGCTGTGGCTCACCGCGTCCGGTGGTCCGTTCCGCACCCTGTCGGCCGAGGCCATCGCCGCGGCGACGCCGGCGCAGGCGGTGGCGCACCCCAACTGGGTGATGGGCAAAAAGATCTCGGTCGATTCGGCGAGCCTGATGAACAAGGGGCTTGAAGTGATCGAGGCGCGCTGGCTGTTCAACGCGCGCCCCGAGCAGATCAAGGTGGTGGTGCATCCGCAGAGCATCGTGCATTCGATGGTCGAATACACCGACGGCTCGGTGATCGCGCAGATGGGCACGCCCGACATGCGCACGCCGATCGCCTACGCGCTGGGTTTTCCCGAGCGCATCGATGCGGGCGTCTCCGTGCTCGAGCTGATCGGCCGGCAGCTCACCTTCGAGACGCCCGACACCGCGCGCTTCCCGTGCCTGCAGCTGGCGTTCGACGCGCTCGTCGCGGGCGGCAGCGCGGCGGCGGTGCTGAACGCGGCCAACGAAGTGGCGGTCGCGCGCTTTCTGGACGGCGCGGTGCCGTTCAGCGCCATTGCCGCCAGTATTGCCTACACGCTCGACACGCTGGCGGGCGGGGCGGCCGATACGCTGGAGGCCCTGCTCGAAGCCGACCGCCAGGCACGTAGTGTGGCCGAAATTTACCTTGATCGGGTTCTGGTATGAGCGTGCTGAGCACTATTCTCTGGTTTCTCGTCGCCATTGGTATTCTGGTGGTGGTGCACGAATTCGGCCATTATCTCGCGGCGCGGCTGGCCGGCGTCAAGGTGCTGCGCTTCTCGGTCGGTTTCGGCAAGCCCCTGCTCAGCCGCCGCTTCGGCCGCGACCGGACCGAGTGGGTGCTGTCCGCGCTGCCGTTCGGCGGTTACGTCAAGATGCTCGACGAGCGCGAGGGCGAAGTGCCGGCCGCAGAGGCACACCGCAGCTTCAACCGCGCCACCGTGTGGCGGCGCTTCGGCATCGTCTCGGCAGGGCCGATTGCCAACTTCCTGCTCGCCATCGTGTTTTACTGGGCGCTGTTCCTGCATGGACTGCCGGCGATGAAGCCGATGATCGGCGAGCCGCCCGCCGGCACCCCGGCGGCGCAGGCCGGCCTGGCGGCAGGCGACGAGATTCGCCGCGTCAACGGCAACGAGACGCAGTCGTTCCAGGATTTACGGCTGAATCTGCTGCGCGCGGGCGTGGCGGGTGACGCGCTTGTACTGGAGCTGGCGAACGGCCGCAGCGTGCGGCTCGATGCCGCGCCGATGCAGACCGAGAACCTGGAACAGGACATCCTGCGCCCGCTGGGCATCGTGCGCTACGATCCGGAGATCGAGCCGGTCATCGACAAGGTATTGCCGGACGGTGCCGCCGCGCGTGCAGGTTTGCGGGCAGGCGACCGGGTGATCGCCGCCAACGGCACGTCGATGGCGAACTGGCAGGACCTGGTGCAATCGGTTCGCCGGCACCCGGCCAAGCCATTGCGCATCGAATACGAGCGGCAAGGGCAGCGGGGTGAGCTGACCGTCGTTCCCGACGCGGTGGACGAAGCCGGCGAGCGCGTCGGCAAGATCGGCGCCGGCCCCAAGATCGATGAATCGACGCTGGCCGCGCTGATGACCGAAGTGCGCTATGGTCCGATCGATGCGCTGTGGCACGGCGCCGTCAAGACCTGGGACATGAGCCTGTTCACGCTGGAGATGATGGGGCGCATGGCGATGGGCCAGGTGTCGTGGAAAAACCTGTCCGGCCCGCTGACCATCGCCGACTACGCGGGGCAGAGCGCCGCCCTCGGCTGGGTCAGTTTTGTCGGCTTTCTGGCGCTGGTGAGCGTGAGCCTGGGCGTGCTCAATCTGCTACCCATCCCGCTGCTGGATGGCGGGCACCTCATGTATTATGTGGCCGAAGTTTTCACCGGTCGTCCGGTATCCGAACGCACCATGGAGATCGGTAGCCGGGTCGGCTTGATTCTGCTGCTGCTGCTGATGTCGTTTGCCCTGTTCAACGATTTGCAACGCCTGATAGGCGGATGATAACAACCATGACCCCGAGCCGTTTGACGCTTGCCCTTGCAGCTGTGTTTGCCGTACAACCCGTGTTCGCCGCGGAGCCCTTCGTCGTCAAGGACATCCGGGTCGAAGGCATCCAGCGCACCGAGGCGGGAACGGTGTTCAGCTACCTGCCGGTCAAGGTCGGCGAGGTGATGACCGACGAGAAAACCGCGGCGGCAATCAAGGCGCTCTACGCCACCGGATTTTTCAAGGATGTGCAGCTGGAGGCGCGCGACGGCGTAGTGATCGTCACCGTTGAAGAGCGCCCTTCGATCGCCACCATCACCCTTAAAGGCATCAAGGTGTTTTCCGCGGATGACCTGAAGGCCGGCCTCAAGCAGACCGGCCTGGCCGAAGGCCGCGTGCTTGACCGCGCCATGCTCGACAAGGCCGAACAGGAACTGCAGCGGCAGTACTTCAACCGCGGCAAGTATGCGGTGGAAATCAAGTCCACGTTGACGCCGCTGGAGCGCAACCGGGTCGCCGTGCAGTTCGACGTGGTGGAGGGCGACAGCGCCAGAATCCAGCAGATCAACATCGTCGGCAATCGGGACTTCAAGGAAAAGGAATTGCTGAAAGAGTTCGGCTCCACCACCCCGGGCTGGATGACCTGGTATACCAAGAGCGACCAGTATTCCAAAACGCGGCTGGCCGGCGATATCGAGGCGCTGCGCTCGTTCTACCTCAACCGCGGCTACCTTGAGTTCAATGTCGACTCCACCCAGGTGTCGATTTCGCCCGACAAGCAGGGTATCTACATCACCGTCAACGTCACCGAGGGCCCGCAATACACGGTATCCGACGTCAAGCTGGCGGGACAGATGCTGGTGCCCGAGGCCGAACTGTGGAAGCTCGTCACCGTCAAGCCGGGCGAGGTGTTCGTGCGCGACCGCCTGACCGAGACCACCAAGAAAATCGGCGACCGCCTCGGCAATGACGGGTATGCGTTTGCCAACGTCAACGCGGTGCCCGAGCTCGACAAGGAGAAGCTGACGGTTGCCTTCACCCTGTTCATCGATCCCGGCCGCCGCGTCTACGTGAACCGGGTCAACGTCGCGGGCAACACCAAGACCCGCGATGAAGTGGTGCGCCGCGAAATCCGGCAGATGGAAGGCGCCTATTACGACGCCGAAAAGATCAACCGCTCACGCGACCGCCTCAACCGCCTGGGCTATTTCAACGAAGTCAACATCGAAACGCCGAGCGTGGCCGGCACCACCGACCAGGTCGACGTCAACGTCAGCGTGACCGAAAAGTCGACCGGCAACATCATGCTGGGTGCGGGTTTCTCGTCGTCGGACGGCCTGGTGCTGTCGGGTTCGGTGTCGCAGGCCAACATCTTCGGCACCGGCAACCGGATGACGGCGCAGGTCAACTCGGGCAGCGTCAATACCGTGTATTCGCTGTCGTACACCAACCCCTACTACACCATCGACGGCATCAGCCTGGGCTACGATCTGTACCGGCGCGACGTCGATGCGGACGACGATAACGACGACATCAGCGATTACACTACTAAGACCTACGGTGCCGGGGTGCGCCTCGGCCTGCCGATCAACGAGCGCGATACCATCTCTTTCGGTATGGCCTACGAGCAGACCTCGCTTAAGGTTATCGACGACCTCGATACATCGAATGAAAGCATACAGGAACGATTTGTCCGTGAATTCGGCGAGGACAATGACACCTTTCGCCTGGATGTTTCCTGGGCGCGCGATACCCGCAACAGCTTCCTGTTCCCGACCAGGGGCTTATTCCAGCGGATAGCGGCGGAAGTCGGCACCCCGCTCGGCAGCCTGGAATACTACAAACTGTCCTTCCAGCATCAGCAGTTCTTCCCGCTGAGCAAGAGCTTCACTCTCATGCTAAACGGTGAGGCGGGGATCGGCGGTGGCCTGTCGGGCAAGCCCTTGCCATTCTTCAAGAACTTCTATGCGGGCGGCACCAGTTCGGTGCGTGGCTTTGGAAACGGCACGCTGGGACCGAAGGATGTCTACGGCGACGCGCTCGGCGGCGACACGCGGCTGGTCGGCAATGCGGAACTCTTCTTCCCCTTGCCTGGACTCAAGGATGACCAGTCGCTACGCATGTCGGCCTTCATCGATACGGGTGCCGTTTGGGGCACGTCTGACGGCAACCCCTCGAATCCATACAATGGCTTGTATGAGACTTTTTCGTTCAAAGACTTGCGTTATTCGGCAGGGGTAGCCATTTTGTGGGTCTCGCCGCTTGGCCCGCTCAAATTCAGCCTGGCGCAGCCGCTGGTCGAGAAGGATGGCGACGAGACCGAAGTGTTCCAATTCACCTTTGGCAATGTGTTCTAAGGGTTAGCCGTTACCGGAGTATTTAATGATGAAATTCAAGCCGTTTGTCGTTTCCCTGATTCTGGCGTCCGCCTTTGCGGCCGTTCCCGCCCTGGCCGACACCAAGATCGGTTTCGTCAACACTGAAAAGCTGTTGCGCGAAGCTCCGCTGTCGGTCGCCGCACAGAAAAAACTGGAGCGCGAATTCGCCACGCGCGATCAGGAATTGCAGAAACTCGCCAAGCAGGCGCGCGATCTGCAGCTGCAACTCGACAAGGATGGCGTGACCATGTCGGACAGCGAGCGCAAGGCGAAGGAGCGCGACCTCGGCAACCTCAACCGCGATCTGCAGCGCCAGGGGCGCGAGTTCCGCGAAGACCTCAACCTGCGGCGTAACGAAGAACTGGGACAGATCCAGGAGCGTGCGCGCAGGGCGATTCAGGAGATCGCGCGCGCCGAGAAATTCGATCTGGTCATCGAGCAGGCGGTCTATGTCGACCCCAAAAACGACATCACCGACCGCGTGATGAAGGCGCTGGGCGGGAAATAAAACAAGCCGGCGCGGAAAACGACGCCGACATGGAAATAAACCTTTCGCGGAAAGTAAACCCATCCTATGGCTGTAACGCTGGCAGCGCTGGTCGCCCGTTTTGGCGGGGAACTCGTGGGCGATGGCGCACAGACGGTGAGTCAGGTTGCGCCGCTGGATCGCGCCACGCCTGACGAAATCGGCTTCGTCTCGCAGGAAAAGTATCTCTCCCAACTGACGAGCACCCGCGCGGGTGCGGTCATTCTGCCGGCGGATGCGCGTGACGCCACCGGCCTGCCGCGCATTCTCACGCCCAATCCCTACCTCTATTTCGCGCGCGTCTCGGCCCTGCTGAATCCTCCGCCGCGTCCGCCTGCGGGGGTGCATCCCGCGGCGACGGTCGCGCCGGACGCGGAGATCGCTGCCGACGCCAGCATCGCAGCCGGCGTCGTGATCGGCAGCGGCGCGGCGATCGGCGCCCGCACCGTGGTCGGGCCCAACTGCGTGGTCGGCGACCATGCCCGCGTCGGCACCGATTGCCTGCTGCACGCCAATGTCACCGTCTATCACCGCTGCGAAGTGGGCGACCGCGCCATCCTGCATTCGGCATGCGTCATCGGCTCCGACGGCTTCGGCTTTGCGCCGAGCGAAGGCCGCTGGGAAAAAATCCCGCAGATCGGCCGTGTACTGATCGGCGACGATGTCGAGGTCGGTGCCTGCACCACCATCGACCGCGGCGCACTGGAAGACACGGTGATCGAGGAAGGCGTCAAGCTCGACAACCTGGTCCAGGTCGCACATAACGTGACGATTGGCGCGCATACCGTGATCGCAGCCTGCACCGGCATCGCGGGCAGCGCGAAGATCGGCCGCCACTGCATGATCGGCGGCGCGGCGATGATTTTCGGCCACATCGAGATCGCCGACGGCACCCGCATCTCGACCAACACCCTGATCACCAAGTCGCTGCCGAAGGCAGGCACCTACACCTCGGCGCCGCCGTTCACCGAACACGAGGTCTGGCAGAAGAACGCCGTCCACATGCGCAACCTCGACAAGCTGGTGAACCGCGTCAAGCAGCTCGAAAAACGCCTCAATGAACTGGAAAGCAAATCATGATCATGGAAATCGAGCAGGTCATGCAGTACCTGCCGCATCGCTACCCCTTCCTGCTGATCGACCGGGTCATCGAGATGGAGCTTGGCAAAACCATCACCGCGATCAAGAACGTCACCATCAACGAACCGTTTTTCCCCGGCCACTTCCCCGGCGCGCCGGTGATGCCGGGCGTGTTGATCCTGGAAGCGATGGCCCAGGCGGCGGCGATCCTGTCCTTCAAGACCAGGAACATCGCGCCGGAAGATATCGGCATCGTCTACTTCGCCGGCATCGACGCCGCGCGCTTCAAGAAGCCGGTCAAGCCGGGCGACCAGCTGGTGCTCAAGGTCGGAATCGTGCGCGAGATGCGCGGCATCTGGAAATACACCGGGCGCGCCGAAGTGGACGGCGTCCTGGTGGCCGAAGCCGAACTGATGGCCACCCTGCGCGACAAGCCCTGACATGTCGATGATGATTCACCCCACCGCGCTGGTCGCTGCGGGCGCCCGGCTTGCGGACGACGTCGAGATCGGCCCTTATACGATCATCGGCGAGCACGTCGAGATCGGCGCCGGCACCACGGTCGGCGCCCATGCCGTGATTACCGGCCATACTCAAATCGGTGCGCACAACCAGATCTTCCATTTCGTCTCGCTCGGCGAGGTGCCGCAGGACAAGAAATACGCCGGCGAGCCGACGCGGCTTGAAATCGGCGACCACAACGTGATTCGCGAGTTCTGCACCTTCAACACCGGCACCGTGCAGGACCGTGGCGTGACGACGATCGGCAGCCACAACTGGATCATGGCCTACGTCCACATCGCGCACGACTGCGTGGTGGGCGACCGCACCATCTTCGCCAACAATGCCTCACTGGCGGGGCACGCCGAAGTCGGCGACTGGGTGATCCTCGGCGGCTTCACCGGCGTGCACCAGTTCTGCAAGGTTGGCGCCCACGTGATGACCGGCATCTCCAGCGTGGTATTCAAGGACATTCCGCCCTTCATCATGGCGTCCGGTCAGCCCGCCGCGCCGCATGGTCTGAACAGCGAAGGCCTCAAGCGGCGCGGGTTTTCAGCCGAGGCACTGGCCGCGCTGAAGCGCGCCTACAGGATTCTCTATCGCGAAGGCAACACGCTCACCGAGGCCCAGGCCAAGCTCGCGACCGAGGCGGCGAACCACTCTGAAGTCCGGCAGCTACTCGATTTTCTCGCGCGCTCCGAGCGCGGCATCATCCGGTGATGGCAGCTTGGCGACATCGTGAATTCACACGCCCTCGCTTGTCTTTTGGCTGATATGAACGATTTTGTTCAGCCGGACGTAGGGTCGGCTACGCCGCTTCTTCTCAAAATGTCCCTATCAACCAAAATCCTGCGCGATCATTGTGCGAATTCATGAAGTCCCCAAGCTCGGCGTGGTCGCCGGCGAAGCGTCCGGCGATCTTCTGGGCGCGCATTTCATTGCCGCGCTGAAACAGAGACGCCCGGACTTACGCACCGCAGGCATTGCCGGCCCCGGGCTGATCGAAGCCGGCGTCGAGGCGATCTATCCGAGCGAAAAACTGGCGGTCAACGGTTACGTCGAGGTGCTGCGACATTTGCCCGAATTGCTGTGGATCCGTTGGCGTATCGCCCGCTATTTCCTGCATGAACGGCCGCGCGTCTTCGTCGGCATCGACGCGCCGGATTTCAATTTCACATTGGAAGCCAGGCTCAAACAGGCCGGCATCCCCACCGTGCACTTCGTCAGCCCGTCGATCTGGGCGTGGCGGCCCGAGCGCATTCATCGAATCAAGGAAGCCGTCTCGCACATGCTGGTGGTGTTCCCGTTCGAGGAGCAGATCTACCGCGACGCCGGCATCCCGGTCACTTACGTCGGCCATCCGCTGGCCGACGTGATCCCTTTGGAACCTGATACCGCCGCAGCACGAACGCTGTTGGGACTGGCAGCCGGCCCCGTAATCGCACTGCTGCCGGGCAGCCGGCTGAGTGAAGTGGCGCGGCATGCGCGGCTGATGCTCGACGCCGCGATGCGCATTCGCCGACGCCACCCCGACGCACAGTTCGTGCTGCCCGTCGCGAGCGAGGCCGCCGCACGGCTGGTCCGGCAGGCGGCGCAGGGACTGGATCTTCCGCTGCAGGTTCTGGATGGCCGGTCGCACACTGTGCTGGCGGCGTGCGACGTCGCGCTGGTGGCCTCCGGTACCGCCACCCTCGAAGCTGCGCTGTTCAAGAAACCCATGGTCATCACCTACCGCGTGCCCGCGCTCACCGCCTACCTGATGCGCAAGAAAGCGCTGCTGCCGTGGATCGGCCTGCCGAACATTCTGGCGCGCGATTTCGTGGTGCCGGAACGGGTGCAGGAAGCCGCCACGCCGGAGAATCTGGCAAACGACGCGCTGGCCTGGCTCGACGACGCGCCGCGCCGGGAAGCGGCGATCGAAATCTTTCGCACGATGCACGTGAGCCTGCGGCAGAACGCCAGCGCGCGTATCGCCGAGGCGGTGCAGCCTTATCTGGAGGGTGCATGACATCGCGCCCGCGCACTACGCGGCAGCCGACGCCATTGCCGCCGGTGCAGCCTTATCTGGAGGGTGCATGACATCGCGCCAGCCCGCCGTCCTGCACGTGGGGCCGCTTGGGCTGTGCGGCGTCGACGAGGCCGGCCGCGGTCCGCTGGCGGGGCCGGTGATGGCGGCGGCGGTCATGCTAAACCCCGCGCAGCCGATCGCCGGCCTGCGCGACTCCAAGAAACTTTCCGCCACCGTACGCGAGCGTCTGGCCGACGAGATTCGCCTGTACGCGGTCGCCTGGTGCGTGGCCGAGGCCAGCGTCGCCGAGATCGACCGGCTGAACATCCTGCAGGCGACCCTGCTGGCGATGCAGCGCGCCGTCGCCGGTTTGCGGACACCGCCGGACGACGTCTGGGTCGACGGCAACCGCTGCCCCGACTGGGCGTGGCGCTCGCAGGCGGTGGTCAAGGGCGACGACAAGGTGGCCGCGATCGCCGCCGCTTCGATCCTGGCCAAGACCGCGCGCGATCAGTACATGTGCCGGTTGCATGATGATTACCCGGCCTACGGCTTTGCCCGCCACATGGGCTACGGCACCGCCGCGCACCTGGCAGCCTTGCAGGCGCACGGCGCCTGCCCACAGCACCGGAGGAGCTTTTCCCCGGTTAAGAGCCTATTTCTGCTGAAATAGGCTCTGTCGTACTTGATCAATCCGTTTTGTTTTGAAAGGAAGTCCCGTGAATGTCTCGTTATTTCTGCATGTGTTGGGCGTCGTCGTCTGGGTCGGCGGCATGTTCTTCGCCTACATGGCACTGCGTCCGGTGGCTGCCAGCGTGCTCGAACCGCCGCAACGGCTCACCCTGTGGGCCGGCGTGTTCGGCAAGTTCTTCCCCTGGGTGTGGGCCTCGGTGGCGCTGATCCTGCTAACCGGCCTGCACATGCTGGCGCTGGTCGGCGGCATGGCCGCACCGCACTACGCCATGGCCATGCTGGCGCTCGGCGTGCTGATGATGCTGATTTTCGCGCAGGTGTTTTTCATTCCCTATAAAAAGCTCAAGCGCGCGGTCGGCGAACAGAACTGGAAAGCCGGTGGCGCAGCGCTGGCGCAAATCCGCATGCTGATCGGCATCAACCTCAGCCTGGGGTTGCTGACGATTGCGGTGATGTTTCTCGGACGCGCCCTGGCGCCCTGATCAGGGGTGAAAATCGCCTTCGGCCGGGGGTGAAAAAGCGGGTAGGGCGGCAGCATCCGGGCTGCTAGAATCGCGGCTTTCCTCCTGGCGGCCGCTCATGCTGTTTCTCGAACTCTTCGGTTATCTGCTGCTCATCCTGGTGGCGGCGGAAATCTTCGTCAACGCGCTCGAACACCTGGGCGAAAAACTCAAAATTTCGGAAGGCGTGACCGGCTCGCTATTCGCTGCGGTCGGCACCGCCATGCCGGAAACCCTGGTGCCCTTGCTGGCGATCTTTGCCGGCACCGGCAATGCTGCGGTCAACGAGGAAATCGGTGTTGGCGCGATTCTCGGCGCGCCTTTGATGCTGTCGACGCTGTCACTGTGCCTGATGAGCGTGGCGGTGCTGAAGCGGCGTGGTCTGCTGGGCTACCTCACGCCGGAGAAGTCCGGCCTCAAGCGTGACCTGGACTTCTTCCTGATGGCCTTCCTGCTGGCGTTTGTCGCCATGTTCATTCCGCACGGCGAAGGCTGGGTGCGTGGGAGCATCGCCTTCGCCATGGTGACGATCTACTTCGTGTATGTGATGCTGACGCTGCGCGCGTCGGCCGGTCTGGTGCAAGACGGCCACGCCACCGAGGCCGGCTCGCCGATGCTGCTGAGCCGCCTGGGCGCGCCGCAGAACCTGTTTTTCATCCTGGTGCAGCTGGTGCTGGGCCTGGCGCTGCTGGTCACCGGCGCCAAGGGCTTCATTCACGGCGTGGAAGCCGCCGCACCCATCATCGGCATTTCCGCGCTGTTGCTATCGTTATTGATCATTCCGATCGCGACCGAACTGCCGGAAAAGGTGAATTCGATCCTGTGGATCCGCAAGCGCAAGGACACCCTGGCCTTCGGTAATATCACCGGCGCGATGGTGTTCCAGGGCACGCTGTTGCCTGCCATCGGCATTTCATTGACACCGTGGGCGCCGCAAAAGGAAGTGCTGCTGGGGGTGCTGATCACTCTGATCGCGGCATTCTGGCTGCGCTGGGCGGCGCTGAATGGTGGCCTGCGCGTGTGGCACCTGTTCGTCAACGGCGCTCTGTACGTGACCTATCTGACCGCGGTTCTGGTCTGATATCAGCCAGGCGGCTCGCGGCGGAAGGGCCCGTCGAACTCGTTCATGTAGTGGCCGATGGCGTCGGTTTCGCGTTCCAGGAAGCGGTCGACCGCCTTGCGGAATTCGTCATTTTCCAGCCAGTGCCAGGAATGCGTGGCGGTCGGAACCAGACCGCGCGCGAGCTTGTGTTCGCCCTGAGCGCCGCCTTCAAAAACCTGCAGGCCGTGCGCAATCGCGTATTCGATGCCCTGCTGGTAGCAGGTTTCAAAATGTAGCCCCGGCACATATTCCAGCGTGCCCCAATGGCGGCCATAGAGCCGCTGGCTGTCCTTGATGCAGAACGAGCAGGCGATGGGAATGCCGTTCCTGTCGGCGATGATCAGCACCAGGTTGTCCGGCAGGTTGGTGCGCAGGTCGGCGAAAAAAGCGCGGTTGAGATGCGGGTCGCTGCGGTGGCGGGCGTAGGTGTCGGCATAGCAGCGCATGAAATGATCCCAGTCGGCATCGGTGCTGTCGCGGCCTTCCACCCAGCGGAACGTGACGCCCAGTTTGTCCAGCTTCTTCCGCTCCTGACGGATTTTCTTGCGCTTGTCGTGCGTCATTGCGGCGAGAAAGTCGTCGAAGTGTGCGTAGCCCGCATTGTTCCAGTGGAACTGGAAGCCGCTGCGGTGCATGAGCGGGGTCGCGTTGAGCGCGGCATGGTCGGGTTTGGTGGGGAACAGGATGTGGAATGACGAGCAGTTCAAATCACGGGTGAGTTTGAGCGCGGCCTGGATCAGCGTGGCGCGGTCGGCGTCGTTTTTTGCCAGCAGGCGCGGGCCGGGCACCGGCGAAAAGGGTACGCAGCAGACCAGCTTGGGATAATAGGCCAAGCCTTGACGGCGGTAGGCATCGGCCCACGACCAGTCGAACACGAACTCGCCCCATGAATGGTGTTTGACGTAGAGCGGCATCGCAGCTTCGAGGCGGTCGTTGCGAAACAGGGCCAGATGCACCGGCTCCCAGCCGATGGGGGTGCCGACGCAACCGGTGGTTTCCAGCGCGTCGAGGAAGGCGTGCTGCACGAAGGGCGAATCGCCGGCCAGGGCGTTCCAGGCGTCGGCCGGCAACTCCGCAATCCTTGTGACGACGCGGACGACTGTTTCTGCGGCTTCGGCTTCCGTCGCGGGGGGCTTTGCTTCAAAATGCATGTTTTGGCGAGCTTCCATCAAAAATGAATCTGCATGAATATCAGGCCAAGCAAATCCTGCGCTCGGGCAACATTAACACGCCGCGCGGCATCGCAGCAGCGAGTGCCGATGCCGCAGTAGAAGCGGCCGGTGAATTGGGCGGCGAGGCCTGGGTGGTGAAGGCGCAGATCCACGCCGGGGGGCGCGGCAAGGCCGGTGGCGTCAAGCTTGTAAAGTCGCTCAAGGACGTGCGCGCGATGGCCGAATCGCTGCTTGGCAAACCCCTGGTGACCAACCAGAACGCTCCCGACGGCCAGCCGGTGAACCAGGTGCTGGTCGAGGAAACCCTGCCGATCGCACGCGAGCTGTATCTCTCTTTGCTAGTCGATCGCGAGACCGAACGCGTCGCCATCGTGGCTTCCGCTGCCGGCGGCATGGACATCGAGGAAGTCGCCTACGCCAGCCCGGAAAAGGTGCTGACGGAGACCTGCAACCCGCTGCTGGGCGTGCAGGATTTTCAGTGCCGCGCGCTGGCCTTTGCGCTGGATCTGACGGGCGAGGCCTATAAGGATTTCTGCCGTCTGCTGCCGCAGCTGTATCGCGTGTTCGTCGGCAACGATTTGAACCTGCTCGAAATCAATCCGCTGGTGGTGACGACCGACAACCGGGTGCTGCCGCTCGACTGCAAGATGAGCGTCGACGACAACGCGCTGTATCGCCGCAAGAGCCTGGCCGAGTTGCGCGACGACAGCCAGATCGACGCCAAGGAAGCGGCGGCCAACGCGGCCAACGTGAACTACGTCGCACTTAGCGGCAACATCGGCTGTATGGTCAACGGCGCCGGCCTCGCGATGGCGACGATGGACCTGATCCAGCTCGAAGGCGGCACGCCCGCCAACTTTCTCGACGTCGGCGGTGGCGCCACCCCGGAAACCGTGGCGCAGGGCTTCAAGATCATCCTGCTCGATCCCAACGTGCGCGCGGTGCTGATCAACATCTTCGGCGGCATCGTCCGCTGCGACGTCATCGCCGAAGGCATTATCCAGGCGGTGAAGGAAGTCGGCGTGCAAGTGCCGGTGGTGGTGCGGCTGGAAGGCACCAACGCCGAGCTGGGACGCAAGCTGCTGGCCGAATCGGGGCTGGCGATCCTGGCGGCCGAAAGCCTCACCCAGGCGGCGAAACTCGCCGTGGAGAAAGCAGCATGAGCATCCTCGTCAACAAAAGCACCAAGGTCATCTGCCAGGGTTTCACCGGCAAGCAGGGCAGTTTCCATTCCGAACAGGCGATCGCCTACGGCACAAAAATGGTCGGCGGTGTCACCCCCGGCAAGGGCGGGCAGACGCACCTCGACCTGCCCGTTTTCAACACCGTGCGCGACGCGGTGCGCCAGACCGGCGCGCAGGCGACCATGATCTACGTGCCGGCCGCGTTCGCCGCGGATTCGATCCTGGAAGCGGCCGACGCCGGCATCGAGGTCATCGTCTGCATCACCGAGGGCATCCCGGTGCTGGACATGCTGAACGTGAAGGCCGCGCTGCGCGCCAACGGCGCCAGGCTGATCGGCCCCAACTGCCCGGGCATCATCACCTCGGGCGAATGCAAGATCGGCATCATGCCCGGTGTCATCCACCAGAAGGGCCGTATCGGCATCGTCTCGCGTTCCGGCACGCTGACCTACGAGGCGGTGCACCAGACCACCCGGCTCGGGCTGGGGCAGTCGACCTGCGTCGGCATCGGCGGCGACCCGATCAAAGGGCTGGATTTCATCGATTGTCTTGAAATGTTCGAGGCCGACCCGCAGACCGAAGCGGTGATCATGGTTGGCGAAATCGGCGGCAGCCGCGAGGAAGAAGCGGCCGAGTACATCCGCTCCAACATGAAAAAACCCGTCGCAGCCTACATCGCCGGGCGCACCGCGCCCAAGGGCAAGCGCATGGGGCACGCCGGCGCCATCATCGCCGGCTCTGCAGGAACGGCGGACGCCAAGATCCGCGCGCTCGAGGCCGCCGGCGTGGTCGTCGCGCAAAGCCCGGCCGGGCTCGGCGAGGCGGTGCAGCAGGCGCTGGCGGCGCGCTGACGTCCACCCGATGAAACTCGGCATCGCTCAACTCAATCTCACCGTCGGCGACATCGCCGGCAACGCGGCCAGGCTGCTGGACGCAGCCCACGCGGCATACGCGGCCGGGGCGGCCCTGCTACTCACCCCCGAGATGTCGATCTGCGGCTACCCAGCCGAAGACCTGGTATTGCGAAGCGATTTCATCGCAGCGTGCGCTGCGGCAGTCGAACAACTGGCAACCGATGCGCCGCCCGGACTGGCGCTGATCGTCGGCTACCCCGAGCTCAGCGATGTCGGCCTGTTCAATGCTGCAGCATTGATTCGCGGCGGCCGAATCGAGTCGGTGTACCGCAAGCACCACCTGCCGAACCACTCTGTGTTCGACGAGCAGCGCGTGTTCGACCGTGGCGACGCGTCCTGCGTGTTCGCCTGCGGCGGCCTTTATTTCGGCCTCAACATCTGCGGCGACATCTGGGAGCCGGGGCCGGCGACGCTCGCGCTTGAAGCCGGTGCCGACTGGCTGCTGGTACCGAATGCTTCGCCTTATCACCTCAACAAGGCGCGCGAGCGCCTTGCCGTGGCGCGCTCGCGCCAGGGCGAAACCGGCCTGCCGATCGTTTACGCCAATCTGGTGGGTGGGCAGGACGAACTGGTGTTCGACGGCGCCTCGTTCGCACTGAATAGCGACGGCGAGGTGGTGGCGCAGTGTCCGGCCTGGCAGGAAGGGCTGTTCTACCTCGAACTGGCCGGCGACACCTGCACGGGACCGCAGCATGTCTTGCCGGGCGAGGAGGCCACCGTCTACGATGCCCTGGTGCTGGCGGTGCGCGACTACTTCGGCAAGAACGGCTTCAAGGGCGTGCATCTGGGCCTGTCGGGCGGCATCGACTCGGCATTGACGCTGGCGATCGCGGTCGACGCGCTGGGCGCGGACAAGGTGCACGCGGTGATGATGCCGTCGGACTACACCGCCTCCATCAGCGTCGAGGATTCACGCGACATGGTGGCGCGGCTCGGCGTGCGCTATTCCGAAATCGCCATCCGGCCGATCTACGATGCTTTCGTCACGCAGCTGGCGGGCGAATTTGCCGGTCTGGCAGCCGACACGACCGAGGAAAACCTGCAGGCGCGCACGCGCGGCACGCTCTTGATGGCGCTGTCCAACAAGTTCGGCACGCTGGTGCTGACCACCGGCAACAAGAGCGAAATAGCGGTCGGCTACTCTACCCTCTACGGCGACATGGCGGGCGGCTTCGGCGTGCTGAAGGACGTGGCGAAAACGCGGGTGTACCGGCTGGCGAGCTACCGCAATAGCCTGTCTGCGGTGATTCCGCAGCGCATCGTCGACCGCCCGCCGTCGGCCGAGCTGCGGCCCGACCAGACCGACCAGGACAGCCTGCCGTCGTACGACGTGCTCGACGCCATTCTGGAAGCCTACGTCGAACGCGACCTGTCGGCGCGCCACATCGTCGCGCAGGGATTCGACGCCGCCACAGTCAAAAGAGTTATCCGCATGGTCGATCTTGCCGAATACAAGCGCCGCCAGGCGCCGCCCGGCCCGCGCATCTCGCCACGTAATTTCGGCAAAGACCGGCGCTACCCGATCACCTCGAAATACCGACCCGAAGGAAACCTGCCATGAAAAAAATTGAAGCCATCATCAAACCGTTCAAGCTCGACGAAGTGCGCGAAGCCCTGTCCGAAATCGGCGTGACCGGCCTGACCGTCACCGAGGTCAAGGGCTTCGGCCGCCAGAAGGGCCACACCGAGCTATATCGCGGCGCCGAATACGTAGTGGATTTCCTGCCCAAGGTGAAGCTGGAAGTGGTCATCGCCGACAGCCTGCTGGAGCGCGCGATGGAGGCGATCATTTCCGCCGCACGTACCGGCAAGATCGGCGACGGCAAGATTTTCGTCAGCGACATGGAACAGGTGGTGCGCATCCGCACCGGTGAATCGGGCGAGGCCGCGATTTAACCGGCCGGTCTTCCCGGATTCACCCGTGCATGGTCAGCCAGCGCTTGGACTTGACGTCGACGTAGCCAATGGTCGCCTTCTTGAAATTGAGGTCGACGAACAGTTCGCAGCGAAGCTCGCCGTAACGCCAGCACATCGCCACGCTGCTGGCATTGGAGTACATCAGGTGGAAGACGCCGTCGAAAGCGGGATAGCTGCAGCGGAATTCCATCAGCTTGAGCAGCCGCCGCACCACCGGCGCCCTGACCGCCTCGTCGACCTCCTCCAGCGTGTAGCGGTGCCGGTTGATGTCGCGCAATTCGCCCGTGGCTTCCATCAGTTCGAGATCGTTGCTGCCGGCGAGCAGGCCCACGTAGTAGACCTGCGGAATCCCCGGCGCAAAGAACTGGATCGCGCGTGCGGCGATATACGCGTCGTCGTTGCACTTGAGTGCGTCGTAGTAGGTGCAGGTGAGCTGGTAAATCGCCCCCACACTGTGCACGTTGGCGGCCGAGCGGCGCAGGATGGGGTCGGCGCTGCGCTTGCTGACGTTGTCGATCACCGCCTGGATCGCGGCCTGGGGCAGGATGCCTTCCACGTCCGGGATGCAGATGCCATCGTGCGTATCGAGCACGGAGAGCTGGTTGCGCGGGCACATGCGCAGCCACTGTTTAAGGAAAACGCTGTTGGCGTCGAACAGCGAATACAGCAGCAGCGGCGCCAGTGCGAAGCCGTACGGATGCATGCCGTGCAGCGCGATGGCGTACTGGAAGCTGGAATGGTCGTGCACCTCCGGCAGCGTTTCGGCGCCGTTTTCGCGCGCCACGCCATCGATCCACTTGAGCAGGTCGTAGACGTCCGGCTCGACCAGGAAGCAGCTGGTGCCGATCTTCTTGGTGGTGTAGCCGAAGGCATCGAGGCGGAACAGTTTTACCCCGCGCGCGGCAAGGAACTTGATGGTGTCCTCCATCAGCGCATAGGTCTTGGGCGAGTTGAAGTTGAGGTCGATCTGGTGTTCGGTGAAGGTGCACCAGACGCGGCCGGTGGTGCCGTCGGCGAAGGTCACTTCGCGGAATGGCTCCTTTTCCTTGCGAATGTGGATGCGCGCCAGATCGTCGGGTGAAATGGGACCCAGCTGATCGACGTGCACGAACAGGTCGGCGTGCTCCGATTCGTAGCCCTTGGCGATGAAGTCCTTGAACTCCTCGGATTCATCTGAAATGTGGTTCAGCGTCAGATCCAGGCACAGGTCGAAGCGGCCGGAGATTTTCTCGATGTCGGCCCAGCTGCCGTACCTGGGATCGATTTCCTTGTGGGTGAGCGGCGAAAAACCGCCATCGGCATTCGACGGGTAGGGCGGCAGGATGTGCACGCCGCCGATCGCGCGCGCGAAGTGCCTGTCGATGATGCCGGACAAATCTGCGAGATTGTTCCCCATACGGTCGGGGTAGGCGATCAGCTGGATCTGGTTGCGTAGCGTCATGGGTTTTGATGTGCTCCTGTTGGATGCCTGGGGCCGGGAACCGCGGGGCAAGTTTGGCGGAAGTCCATTGGTCCGCGCCTGCGGTGGAACGTTCCAATGTCCTGCCGATGCGTCCTGTCGGCACAGCGGATTCGGGGCGTTGACGGCTCGCACCGACACGGGTGCCATGCGCTGCGAAGCATGACGAAGAACCTGAAACGAAACCGGCGCTCGAAGCGCAGGTTCCTGTTGTGGCGTTAGCCGGCTGCCGCGAGCCGGGCTTACCAGAAGCGATACCAGGCCTTGCCTTCGGTGCTGACGCCCTTGGCGTATTGGCTGTTGGGGAAGTTCAGCGTCAGCACGCGCTGCGCATCGTCGCGCAGCTCGACGAGTTCCAGCTTGTCGTAGGCCACCACCATGACCGCCAGCGCTTCTTCCAGCGCAGGGGCTTCGGGGTAGGTTTTCAGTACTTCCTTGGCGCGGTTGGCAGCAGCGACCCAGGCTTTGCGTTTCAGGTAATATTTGGCGACGTGCACTTCGTTGCTGGCCAGCGCGTTGACCAGGTAGGTCATGCGGGCGGTCGAGTCGGCGGCGTATTTGCTGTCGGGGAAGCGGGTGATCAGTTCCTTGAACGCCAGGAACGCATCGCGCGCCGCACGGGGGTCACGCTCGCTCAGGTCCTGATTGACCAGGTTGCCCAACAGGCCGAGGTCGTCGTTAAAATTCGCCAGGCCCTTTAGATAGTAGGCGTAATCGACGTTAGGGTGATTGGGGTGCAGCTTGATGAAACGGTCGCACGCGGCAATCGCGGAAATCGGCTCGTTGTCCTTGTAGTAGGCGTAGGCTACTTCCAGTTGCGCCTGCTGCGCATAGCGGCCGAAGGGATAACGCGACTCCAGCGTCTCGAATAGCTTGACTGCGCGTTCGTAATTGCCGCTGTTGAGATTATCCTTGGCTTCGGCGTAAAGCTTTTGTGCCGACCAACCCGAGGTCTCGTCCTTGACCTCGGGCAACAGGCCACAGCCGCCCAGGGTGAGCATGGTAGCGAGCAGTACACAACCCAAAACCCGATTGAGTGCGTTAAAACCGGATGAACATCGCTTAAGCATGGGAAAAGACACAGAAAATTTGTCGGACAATTATAAGGGAAATACCGGGGACGGCGTCCGTGAGCTGGTGATCCCCGACGAGCAGGGCGGCCAGCGACTGGATCAGGCCTTGTCCGCCATGCTGCCCGAGTTTTCGCGCAACCGCATCCAGAACTGGATCCGGGCACGCAAGATCGCGGTGGACGACGCCTGGGGCACCACCAAAATGAAAGTCAGCGGCGGCGAATCGGTGCGGGTCGAGGTCGAACCCGATCCGAATACCAAGCCCGACGCGCCGGAGGCGATTCCTCTCGACGTGATATTCGAGGACACCATGTTGCTGGTGATCAACAAGCCGGTCGGCCTGGTGGTCCATCCGGGCAGCGGAAATCGCCACGGCACGTTGCTGAATGCCCTGCTGCACCGGGTGCCGCAGGTGGCCGAACTGCTGCGCGCCGGCATCGTGCACCGGCTCGACAAGGACACCTCGGGCCTGCTGGTCGTCGCCAAAACCCTCATGTCGCAAACCGATCTGGCGCATCAGCTGCAGGCGCGCACCGTCAAGCGCGAATACCTGGCCCTGGTGTATGGCGAGGTCGATCACGGCGGCACCGTCGATGCGCCGCTGGCGCGCGATCCCCACAACCGTATCAAGCGCACCGTGCACAGCATGGGCAAGGAAGCGGTCACGCATTATGAGGTGGTCGAGCGCTTTCCCGGCATCACCCTGCTGCGCTGCAAGCTGGAAACCGGGCGTACCCATCAGATCCGCGTGCACATGCAGCACATCGGCCATCCGCTGGTCGGCGAATCGGTCTACAGCGCCAGTCGTCGCAACCACCTCAAGATTCCGTTCCCGCGCCAGGCGCTGCACGCCGAACGACTGGGCCTGATCCATCCGGTCACCCAGGAATCCATGCAGTGGGAATGCCCCCTGCCGCCCGACTTCGCCTCGCTTCTGTGCGCCCTGCGCGAGGACACCACCTGGAAAGCCTGAGCGGATGATCCAGCCCGCCTGGCCCGCCCCCGCCCGGGTGAAATGCTTGATGACCACCCGCGCAGACGGGGTGAGCCAGGCGCCCTGGACCAGCCTCAACCTCGGCGACCACGTCGGCGACGATCCGCTCTGCGTCGCGGCCAACCGCGTGCGCCTGCGCCGGCAGCTGCCGGCCGAACCGGGCTGGCTAAGACAGGTGCACAGCGCACGGGTGGTCGAACTCGGGCGCGAGCCGAACCCCGAAGCCGACGCATCGTTCACCCGCGAGTCCGGGCAGGTTTGTGCCGTGCTCACTGCCGACTGTCTGCCGGTGCTGCTGTGCGACCGCGCCGGCAGTGTCGTCGCCGCCGCGCATGCCGGCTGGCGCGGGCTGGCGGGCGGCGTGCTGGAATCCACCGTGGCCGCGATGCAGGTGCCGCCGGAAGGAGTCCTTGCCTGGATGGGCGCCGCCATCGGTCCGCAGGCGTTTGAAGTGGGCGACGAGGTGCGCGAGGCATTTGTCGCGCAGCACCCGCAGGCGGCTGCGGCCTTTGTGTCGCAGCCCACACCGGGTAAATGGCTCGCCGACATCTACCAGCTTGCGCGTATCCGCCTTGCGCACGCCGGCGTGCAGGCGATCCATGGCGGCGGGCGCTGCACCTTCAGCGAGGCGGAAAGCTTCTATTCCTACCGGCGTGACGGCGTCACCGGGCGCATGGCTGCGCTGATCTGGCTGGAATGACCGCGATTGTTCATTCGGGCACGAGATGCTTGGAGTAGGGTGCACTCCGTGCACCTATCAGGCATCAATCGGTGCACGGAGTGCACCCTACGCACTGTGAATCGCCACGGCTCTGCGAACCTTGCGATGCCAGGATAAGTCAGCGTTTCTCTAAAAATCTTCCCGCACCCGCAGGTAGCGCGGAAAGCGCGGCAGACCGTTTTTCGTCAGGTGCTGGTAGCGGTAGGTGATGCGGGTGCCGATGGGCGGCGGCTGGCGGCGCAGCGCGTCGGAGAGGCCGCTGCCGAGGCGGAAACGCCTGCCGTCCGGCATTGCCATCTGCAGCGCGCCGGCCATGCCCTGATATTTCCCCTTGCCCGGCGTATGGCCGACCACAATGGCCTCGGCGTCCTGCCACGGTTTCAGCTTCAGCAGCGCGTCGCTGCGGCCGATGAGATAGGGCGCGTCGGCGCGGTGCAGCATCAGGCCTTCGCCGCCCGCGCGCATCACGGCGTCGAGCCGCTGCATCAGCGCGGCGCGGTCGGCCACGCGGGTCTGCTCGACGGCTTGCAGCCAGGGCAGCTTCGCCTGCGCGACGAGTTGCCGCATCTGCCCGACCCGATGGGTGAAGTCACCCGCTGTGCCGGGCAGCTCGAAAACCAGGTAGCGCACCTGCCGCCATTCGGCATCCACGGCTTCGGTCTTGCGCACCGTTCCCGACAGCGCATCGAAGCGGTCGCGTGCTATCCACAATTCGCCGTCCAGCGGCTGTGCCGGGAAACCCGCGGTAAACCACGCCGGCGCGGGAACGCTGCCGCCGCCGCGAAAGCGCAGGGTGCGGCCGTCCCACTGGGCGCGCACGCCGTCGAATTTTTCGCTGACCCAGTATTGCGCGAGGTCGACATCGGCAGTGTACATCTCGGCCAGCAGCATTGCCGGGGCGGGCGGTACGCCGGCCCATGCCGCAGGAAATGCCAGCACCAGAAATGCCAGCCATAGCGTGGAGAAGGCGCGCTTCAGGTCAGCCACTTCTGCAGGAACTGCGCGTGCCTCATCGCGGGGTCGAGCTGGTAGGCGGCAAAGCCGAGCCGCCGGTACAGCGCGCGGGCCGGCGCATTGCCGTCCAGCACTTCGAGCGTGAGCTTGCAGGCGCCGCGTTCGCGGGCGATGGCCTCGACCCCGGCGAACAACTGCGCCGCGATGCCTCGGCCGCGATGGCTGGGCGCGACCATCACGTCGTGCACGTTGACCAGCGGGCGGCAGGCAAAGGTGGAAAAGCCCTCGATGGCGTTGACGAGGCCGACCGGGGTGTCGCCGTCGAATGCCAGCACGCTGAAGACGAAAGGCCGCGCGGCGAGTTCGGCAATCAGGTTGTTGCGGACGAAGTCGGACAAAGGCTCGCCGCCGCCGGCCGGGTCGCGCGCGTAGGCATCCAGCAGGTCAAGCAGCGCGGCGGCGTGCGCGGGGTCGTTGTAGCGGGCGCGAATGATTTCAATCATTCGATGCGCATCGACAGGTCCACCGCGCGGATATGCTTGGTGAGGCTGCCGACGGAAATGCGGTCGACCCCGGTTTCGGCCACCGCGCGCACGGTCTCCAGCGTCATGTTGCCGGAGGCTTCGAGCAGGGCGCGGCCATGAGTGACCTGCACTGCATGGCGCATGTCCGCCAGGCTGAAGTTGTCGAGCAGGATCAGCGGCGCGCCGGCACTCAGCGCCTGTTCGAGCTCATCGATGTTTTCCACTTCGATCTGTACGCCGATCCTGCCCTCGGCCAGCTCGAACGCGGCATTGAGCACCTGCGCGATGCCGCCCGCCGCCGCGATGTGGTTTTCCTTGATCAGGATGCCATCGTACAGCCCCGTGCGCTGGTTCTGCCCGCCGCCGACCCGCACCGCGTATTTTTCGGCGATGCGCAGCCCGGGCAGGGTCTTGCGGGTGTCGAGAATGGCGGCATGGGTGCCGCGCACGGCCTCGACATAGGGCCGGGTAGCGGTGGCCACGGCCGACAGGGTTTGCAGGAAATTCAGCGCCATGCGCTCGGCGGTCAGCAGCGCACGTGCGTTGCCGCTGATTTCGACCAGCACGCTGTCGGCGGCGATGGCGTCACCCTCGCTCACTTTCCAGTCGATGACGCAACCGAGATCGAGTGCCTGAAAGCAGGCATCGAACCATGGCCGGCCGGCGATCACCGCCGTTTCGCGGCTGATGACGCGGGCGCGCGCGGTTTGCGTTGCGGGGATGAGCAGGGCGGTGAGGTCGCCGCTGCCGACGTCTTCGGCCAGCGCGCGCGCAACATCGGACAGAACCTGATCTACATTCAATTCAGACATGGCGGGTTGAAATCGCCGTAGACGGCATCATTTGGATGACATCGAATATACCCTAGCACGAGGCCACTTATGCGTTTTGACAAGCTCACCACCCAGTTCCAGCAAGCCTTTTCCGACGCGCAAAGCCTGGCCGTCGGCGGCGACCATGCCTACATCGAGCCGCAGCACCTGTTGCTTGCCCTGCTGAACCAGGAAGGTGCCGGCGCAGCGGCCATCTTGGCGCGCGCCGGCGCGCAGGTGCCGGCGCTGAAGGCGGCACTGACCCAGGCGCTGACCCGACTGCCCAAGGTGGAGGGCCAGGGTGGCGAAGTGGCGATTTCGCGCGATCTCAACAACCTGCTGAACCTGACCGACAAGGAGGCGATGAAGCGCAACGACGCCTACATCGCCTCCGAGCTGTTTTTGCTGGCGGCGCTGGACGACAAGGGCGAAATCGGGCGCCTGCTGAAGCAGCACGGCGCGCAGAAGGCGGCGCTGGAACAGGCGATTACGGCCGTGCGCGGCGGCGAGGCCGTGCAGTCGCAGGAAGCCGAAGGCCAGCGCGAGGCGCTCGCCAAATACACCCTCGACCTCACCGCGCGCGCGCGCGAAGGCAAGCTCGACCCGGTGATCGGGCGCGACGACGAAATCCGCCGCTCAATCCAGATTTTGCAGCGTCGCACCAAGAACAACCCGGTGCTGATCGGTGAACCCGGCGTCGGCAAGACCGCCATCGTCGAAGGCCTGGCGCAGCGCATCGTCAATGGCGAGGTGCCGGAAACGCTGAAAGGCAAGAAGGTGCTGGTGCTCGACCTGGCCGCGCTGCTGGCCGGCGCCAAATATCGCGGCGAATTCGAGGAACGGCTCAAAGCCGTGCTGAAAGAGCTGGCGATGGATCCGGGCCGCTACATCATGTTCCTGGATGAGTTGCACACTCTGGTCGGCGCCGGCAAGGCCGAAGGCGCGATGGACGCCGGCAACATGCTGAAACCCGCGTTGGCGCGCGGCGAGCTGCACCTGATCGGCGCCACCACGCTCGACGAATACCGCAAGTATGTCGAGAAGGACGCCGCGCTGGAGCGCCGCTTCCAGAAGGTGCTGGTCGACGAACCCAGCGTCGAATCGACCGTTGCCATCCTGCGCGGCCTGCAGGAACGCTACGAACTGCACCACGGCGTCAATATCACCGACCCCGCAATCGTCGCGGCGGCCGAACTCAGCCACCGCTACATCACCGACCGCTTCCTGCCCGACAAGGCCATCGACCTGATCGACGAAGCCGCGGCGCGGGTCAAGATGGAAATCGACTCCAAGCCCGAGGTGATGGACAAGCTCGAACGGCGCATGATCCAGCTGAAGATCGAGCGCGAGGCGGTCAAGCGCGAGAAAGACGAGGCGTCCAAAAAACGCCTGCAACTCATCGAAGACGAGTTGCTGACCCTGCAACGCGAATACAACGATCTGGAAGAAATCTGGAAAGCCGAAAAAGCCCAGGTCCAGGGCAGCGCCCACATCAAGGAAGAAATCGACAAACTACGCGGCGAGATGATCGAGCTGCAGCGCCAGGGCAAGCTCGACAAGGTCGCCGAGATCCAATACGGCAAGCTGCCGCAGATGGAAGCCCAGCTGAAGCACGCCGAAGCGGCCGACACCAAGCCCGTGTTCAAGCTCCTGCGCACCGAAGTCGGCGCCGAGGAAATCGCCGAGGTCGTCTCGCGGGCGACTGGAATACCTGTATCCAAGATGCTGCAGGGCGAGCGCGACAAGCTGCTGCACATGGAAGACAAGCTGCACAGCCGCGTGGTGGGGCAGGACGAAGCCGTGCGCGTCGTCTCCGACGCCATCCGCCGTTCACGCGCCGGCCTGTCCGACCCCAACCGGCCGCTCGGCTCCTTCCTGTTTCTCGGCCCCACCGGCGTCGGCAAGACCGAACTGTGCAAGACACTCGCCGAATACCTGTTCGATTCCGCCGACCACATGATCCGCATCGACATGAGCGAATTCATGGAGAAGCACTCGGTCGCCCGTCTCATCGGCGCGCCGCCCGGCTACGTCGGCTACGAAGAGGGCGGTTACCTGACCGAAGCGGTGCGCCGCAAACCCTACTCCGTCATCCTGATGGACGAGGTGGAAAAAGCGCACCCGGACGTCTTCAACGTGTTGCTACAGGTGCTTGACGACGGCCGCTTGACCGACGGCCAGGGCCGCACCGTCGACTTCCGCAACACCGTGATCGTGATGACCTCCAACCTTGGCAGCCAGATGATCCAGCAGATGAGCGGCGACGATTACCAGGTCATCAAGCTCGCCGTGCTGGGCGAAGTGAAGTCCTACTTCCGCCCCGAGTTCATCAACCGCATCGACGAAGTCGTCGTCTTCCACGCCCTGGACGAGAAGCATATCGCCAGCATCGCGCGCATCCAGCTAAAAGGCCTGGAAGAACGCCTGGCGCAGATGGAGATGAAACTCGACATCACCGAAGCCGCGCTCGCCGAAATCGCCAAGACCGGCTTCGACCCGATCTACGGTGCCCGACCGCTCAAGCGGGCAATCCAGAGCGAACTGGAAAACCCGTTGGCGAAGGAAATCCTGTCCGGACGCTTCGGGCCCAAGGACACCATCCGTATCGATTCGCAGAACGGGGTGTTCAGTTTCGAGAAGGCGGCGGTACAGCCGGCTTGATCGGGCTGAACAGGGTAGCGAGAGAGGGCGGGATTCCGCCCTCTTTTTTGTCCGGCCATCGGCCTTATGTGAAGCTTCACATAAGGCCGGTTATGCACAGTCGTTGATTATATGAAGTTGTGGAACGGATTGCGTTGAGGGGTAGGTAGTGAGCGTTACGGATTTGCTACAGGCAGGCACCGACATCAGCGTCATCGCACTGTGGCTTGGCCATGAGAGTCCCGTAACCACGCACCATTATGTCGAGGCCGACCTGACCATGAAGGACCGTGCCTTAGCCCGACTGCATGAACCGGATGTCAGAATTCAGCGCTACCGTGCGCCTGACGCGTTGATCGACTTCCTGATGACGTTGTGATTATGTGGAGAATAAAATACGCGTCAGCCTCCGCCCATCGGCGTCGCGGTCAACCTCCCGGCACGGCAGTTCAGGCAGCCCGACCTGGTCGAAAAGGTGGCCACCATTCTCGATGAAACAGGGCTTGACTCCGTTTGCCTCGAACTGAAACTGACCGAGAGCCTGGTCATGCAGTGGTCTTGCAGGGCGTCGAAAAAACCATCGTCACCCTGAGCCGGCTCAAGGCGATGGGCATCAAGCTGTCGGTTGACGATTTCGATACCGGCTATTCGAGCCTGAGCTATCTCAAGCGCTTCCCGATCGACACGCTGAAGATCGCCAGTCATTCGTGCACGATATCACCACCGATCTGGACGACGCGGCGATCGCCAAGAGCATCATTTCCATGGCGCACGACATGCAGCTCAGGGTGATCGCCGAGGGGGTCGAAACCGAGTCGCAGAAATCCTTCCTGCAGCAGCGCCACTGCGACGAGATGCAAGGCTATCTCTTCAGCAGACCGGTGGCAGCCGCGGAATTTGAAAGACTCCTCAGGGAAGCCGTAGCCTGCTGCTGAACGCTAGCGCAGCGGTCAGGAAGCCGGCGATCCAGCCGTTTCCCGCAACGCCGGCGCCTTCAACGGGCGCCGCTTTTTTGTCTGCGTGCGTTGGACATCCAGGCCGGCTGCGCCCATCCTTAAACTAAGGAAGCGCTGATTAATTCGATATGGCCGTCATTGCGAGCGCTGCGAAGCAATCCAGCGTATCGATCAAGCGGGCATTTCTGGATTGCCGCGTCGCTGCGCGCCTTGCAATGACAAATTAATCAGCGGTTCCCTAATCTGACTGTGTCACTAAATTCTGAAACTTGCCTATATTTCAGAACATCTTCCTTACTGAGGGCGATGTCATGGAAGTCGAAGACGAACTGGAACGGTATCTTGATCGCCTGGCGGGTGT